>Ga0256830_1000111_pt1 | contig 72466 bp, 68 predicted proteins | sample 128326metaG_FD_190537 | JGI IMG/M metagenome (GOLD analysis project Ga0256830, IMG submission 190537) | Hydrothermal vent microbial communities from Lau Basin, Pacific Ocean - 128-326 | ecosystem: Environmental > Aquatic > Marine > Hydrothermal vents | place: Pacific Ocean: Lau Basin | collected... | reverse complement strand
CAGATATCTTCAAAAAGAGGCTCGAGGAGATGAGGAGGCTCAGGGACGCGCTTGAAAGCGGCGGATTTCATGCGGAGGCCAAGCGGTCCGGAGGTCCATCATGAGCCTTCGGATCCGTGCTGCCCCCGGTGAACATGCATCGCAGGCGAACGACGCCGTTCCGGACAGGCAGGCATTCCCTGCAGCAAGCTGCGGGGTTAGATCTTCTATAACCGCTGCGAACACGAAGTGCACGGACGACGTACCCGGCATACGGTGTTTTGATCTGGTTGACCACATCGAGCCGTTTGGCCTGTCAGATGTCCCGTACGGGCTGTTTTTACGCGGTATTTTCTTATTTTTCACTTGCAACTTTTTACAAAATGTTGTACATCAATGATGTTTAAAAAACTCCAGGGAGGTTAGGAAATGGCCAAACCCATGACAAAAGCAAAGACCATTGAGCACCTTGCCAAGAAGACCGGGCTGACCAAGAAGGATGTTACGAACGTGCTCAACGAGTTTACGACACTGGCGTACAAACAGGCTAAGAATTCATTCACCATTCCCGGTATAGGAAAGCTCGTAGTAGTCAAAAGAAAGGCGCGCAAAGGCAGGAACCCCCAGACGGGTGAGACCATAAGGATCCCCGCAAAGAGAGTGGTAAAGTTCAGAGTGGCCAAGGCCTGCAAGGACGCGGTCCTGGGCAAGAAGTAACACAGACCATAGTTCAAACAACCAGCGGGGCAGTCCTTTGAGATTTTTTATATGGCCATTTGCTGCCCCGCCCCTGTTCTTTTCGTCCCGCTATACGACTGTAGACATACGGAGTCGCAGACCCTATTGTTGTGAGGATGTGCAGCAAGCCGCGCCCGTGGTCTGCGAGATGCAATACATGCTTCTTGCAGTTGAAGATGCATCGCGAACGCATTTCTATCAGCGAGCTTCGGGGTTAGCGAGCGAAATCTAACCGGATGATTCCTTACATGAGAAGATTCCCTGTCTGCTACAGGCAGGCCTGAGGCTTGCTGCAGGGGGGCTTCAATGCCCCCCAAAGCCTGCTGCAGAGAGCCTTAACCCATTTCGAATTCGAACCGTCCCTTGCCGCGTCCTCTGATATCCCTTGACCGGCCATCGTCTTGTATGGTAGCTTTTCCAAGATGAACGTGCTGGTAACAGGCGGCGCCGGATTTATCGGGTCCCATCTTACTGGAGCGCTTCTTGACCGCGGCGAGAGGGTGGTCGTCATGGACGAGTTCAACGACTTTTACGACCCGGCGCTTAAAAGAGAGAATGTAAGACCGTACCTTGCCGACCCTGGCTTCAGGCTGTACGAAGCGGACATAAGGGACAGAGGGGCTGTCGAAAGGATAATAGGTGAAGAACGGCCCGATGTTGTCTGTCATCTTGCCGCACGGGCAGGGGTCAGGCCATCCATTGAGGATCCGCTCCTGTACGAGGAGGTGAACTGCGTAGGTACGCTGAACATACTCGAAGCGGTCAAGGGGCTGGGTATCAGAAACTTCGTCTTCGCGTCGTCATCTTCCGTCTACGGCATCAACAGCAAGCTCCCATTCTCGGAGGATGATCCCATAACAAAACCCATATCCCCGTACGCATCGACAAAGAGGGCCTGCGAGCTTCATCTTTACACCTATGCCCACCTGTACGGTATACCTGTTACCTGTCTCAGGTTCTTCACGGTATACGGCGAAAGGGGAAGGCCCGATATGGCCGTTGCGCGGTTTACAAGGTTCATATGGGAGGGGGCCGAACTGCCGGTATACGGCGACGGCACGGCGAGGAGGGATTTTACCTACATAAGCGATATACTCAAGGGGCTCGTGGCCTCAGTCTACAAGCCGTTCCCATACGAAATAATAAACCTCGGAGGCTCCAAGACCGTTGAGGTAAGGCGTCTTATTTCGATCATAGAGGAGAAGCTGGGCAGGAAGGCCAAGATAAGGTACCTTCCGGCGGCACCCGGTGATGTGCCGGCCACATACGCCGATGTGGAGAAGGCGCGCAGACTGCTCGGCTTCGAACCGGAGGTTACGATAGAAGAGGGGGTTGAGCGTTACGTAAGGTGGTTTCTGAATAGGATCGGCAGCCACCGGTCCTGTTGAGGGTGCACACCGAGCGTCCGACCGCCGGTTGAGCTTCAAAAGACCATTCTACCCGAGGGAGGAAGACTTGAAGGAAGTTTTTGTAGAGGACATCAAGGAGAGGGACCGCATCGATACTGCCTTTCTTGTTACGAAAAAGGAGAAGGGGGTAGGCAAGTCGGGTAAACCGTACCTGTCCCTCAGGCTGAGGGATAGAACGGGTGAACTGGAGGCGCGGGTATGGGATAATGCAGAGGCCCTGGGCAGGAACTTTGAAAAGGATGATGTCGTCTCCGTAAAGGGGATCGCTATATCATACCAGGGAAGGATTCAGATCAACGTCTCGGAGATCAGGCCGCTCCCCGAAGGCGAGTACTCCCTAAGCGACTTCCTTCCGTCGTCAGGCCGGGATGCCGCACAGATGATGGCCGAACTCGACGGTGTGATCGCCGGTCTCAGGGACGGACACCTGAGAGCACTGCTCACAGGGATCTTCGCCGACAGGGAGGTCAGGGAACGGTTCAAGATCGCCCCGGCGGCTAAGTCCATGCACCATCCGTATCTCGGCGGGCTCCTTGAGCACGTGCTTTCTCTTTGCAGGCTCGGTGACTTCGTGGCCGCCCACTACAAGGGGGTGAACCGGGACCTCCTTGTAGCTGGCCTCATACTCCATGACATAGGCAAGATATTCGAACTTCGCTATTCGCGGACATTCGGCTACACGGATGAGGGCAGGCTTATAGGTCACATAACCATGGGGGCGGATCTCGTGGATGCCAAGATCAGGGAGCTTCAGGGCTTTCCCCAGGAACTCAGGATGCTTCTTAAGCACATTATCCTCAGCCACCACGGTCAGCTCGAGTACGGCTCTCCCAAGAGGCCTAAGACGCTGGAGGCCCTGATCATCTCATACCTCGACGACCTTGACGCAAAGGTGAACGCCGTGCAGTCGCTGGTGGAAAAGGACGGCGGCGAGGGGAAATGGACAGAGTACCAGCGTCACTTCGAAAGGTATATTTACAAGGGCAGGTACCAGATGGAGGAGGCAGGGGAAGAGGATGATGCGGACGGAGAAGAGGAATGGGGTAAAGGGAAGGAACTCGAGCTTTTCAGCAACAAGGCGTGAAGGGGTCGACGGGATAAAGATGCTGCGGAGAAGGATCCTAGCGTCCTGCAGCAGGACACGGGCCTTTCACGGTTCGGTGTGTGTCCTGGGAGAAGGTCCCGCGCCCTGTGACTTGATGGTAATCGGAGAGGCACCGGGGCGTGTCGAGACCGAGCAGAAAAGGCCGTTCGTAGGAAGGGCCGGCAGTTACTTTGTAGGGATCCTTACGGATGTCCTGGAGAGGAAGAGGGAGAGCATCTACATAACTAACGTTGTAAAGATCTGGCCCAGGATACAGACCCCGAGGGGAAGGACCCGACCCCCTACGAAAAGGGAAGAGGAGTTCTTCCTGCCCCTGTTGCACGAAGAGATAGGTATCGTAAGGCCCAGAGTCATAGTAGCGGTAGGCAGGACGGCGTTCAATGCACTCGTTCCGGGAAAGGAGTTCAGCCCCGGTGTCTGGGTGGAAGGGCACGGCGGCTACTCGATAATGCCAGTCTATCATCCCGCATATATCCTGAGGAGGCAGAGGTCCATGAAGGAGCTCGAGGACGGTCTCGTAAGGGCCATCGAGGAGGTCAGAAGGAGGCTAGACCATGCCGCGGAGGGATGCTGAACCACCCATGAGAACACCATCGGTGTACCCATTGCTTCTCACATGCATGGTGTGTGGGTTGCCGGAGACCCATGTTCTGCTCCCTTGAGCACACAGGGGATCAGAACCATTCCACTTCATCCTTAGGTCTGGTAGGGCCGCACACTGGACAGTACAGCTCACCCTCGTTGAGCGCACAGACATGTCCGCACTCAGGACAGCATACACAGTCATCGACCGGGTTCTTGCAGACCGTACAGGTCTCTTCCTTCTTTACACCACTCATTGTTTCAAACCTCCACGAACGATCCCGCGGAGATACGGGATACGTGATTGAAGCCCCTGCAGGCTGCAGGGGAGATCCGGATCACTTCCGTTCGTCGACCCGGGCCCGGGCTTCCGGAGAGGCCGCCCGCAATACATCTTCGGTCTGCCTTAAATTATAGCCCCATGTGCCGGCTTTGCAAACGGCAACTACGTCTACGGCTGCATGCGGTCCGGTCCCTTTTACGCAACGCCTTGCGCCAAGACTACCCCCGACTTTGGCATGGCGTGCGCAACCACTTGCCAACTGTCTTGTAATGGAACATAATGGTTATATGTCAGAGAGCCCTATCTTACCTTGATCATGCCCGGCAGCTGGCGGACCATAACAGTTGGGACGGTCATTTCGTGGGCAATGAAGCTCATCCTCATCGCGCTTCTGCCCTACGAGGTGTACATCGGCGAATACCTTTTCTCCGTGGCCACACTGATAGCCATAGGTGTTTCGCTTGTGCCGAGCATAGTGGAAAGGAACTACCGTATCCACCTGCCTTTTGAACTCGACCTTCTTATAACGCTTGCACTGTTTCTTCACACCTTCATGGGCGAGTGGTTGATGTTCTATGAGAAGGTATGGCTCTGGGACAAGATACTCCACCTCTACGGCACCGGCGTCATATCCCTGCTTGCGTTCATGCTGGTCTACTCGCTCCATTACACGCGCAAGCTGCGCCTTACCATACCGTTCATAGGCTTTTTCACGGTGATATTTGCAGTGGCGATGGGTGCCATGTGGGAGATACTCGAGTTCTGGGTAGACAACGTCTTCGCAAAACAGATGCAGAAGGGGCTCGCCGACACAATGTGGGACATGATATACGACGCGGTGGCAGGTGTGATCACAGCCACCATGGGCATGCTCTATGTAAGGTACTCCACACCTGAAAAGAGAAAGAGGCTTGCAGTTACACTTGGAGAGTTGTTTGTAAAGGATGGAGACAAAAATCCACCGTAAGGTTTATGTTTGTCCGTGATCCGCTCTTCAGGAGGCCCTTGACTTGAGGGTTGCGTTTGCTTATCCTTGAAGGTACACCCAACAAAGAGGACCTGCCGGTCAAGTGTCTTTTACGTCATCCCGGGCCGCATCGAAGTCGCCGCCCGGCCGGCACATGATCCAGAAAATCCATGCACCTGAAGCTTTGCCACGGCTTGCAGGTAGCTACAAAGAACCGGAGGAGAGTCCATGGAGACATACTATGACCCGCACGATCTTTCAGATTTCGCCTCTGTAGGTGAGTGTGCGCCGGAGTTGTGGAAGAAGTTCAGTGAATGGTACTCCAGCGTGTTCAAGGAGGGTGCGCTCAGCGAGAGGGAAAAGGCCCTGATAGCACTTGCGGTTGCCCATGCGGTGCAGTGTCCGTACTGTATCGACGCCTTTACGAAGAGCTCGCTTGAGAAGGGAGCTGACATGGAGCAGATGACCGAGGCGGTTCATGTGGCCTCGGCCATCCGGGGAGGTGCCTCGCTGGTCCACGGGGTGCAGATGAAGAAGATCGCCGAAAAGATAGGGCTGTAGATGGCGGTGCGACACCGGGTCCACGGCATGGATGACCACGGGCTCAAGAGCTTCAGCCAATCACTGAAAGAGTCCGGCCTTTATCCCCTGACATCCAGGGGGGTAGCCACCTTGCAGGTGAATGTAGGGGCCCTCTGCAATCAGTCATGTCTCCACTGCCATGTGGACGCAGGACCACGGCGCGGGGAAGTCATGCCGAAGAGGGTCATGGAGTCGTGCCTCAGGGTCGTTGACGAATGCGATATACCCGTTGTGGATATAACCGGTGGCGCCCCGGAGATGAACCCTGACTACAGGTGGTTTGTAGAAGAGTGTGTGCGGCTTGGAAGCCGGGTAAAGACGCGCACCAACTTGACGGTCCTTGTGGAGGACGGGTTCGAGGATATGCCCGAGTTCTTCGCCCGCAACAGGGTCGAGGTCATAGCCTCTTTGCCGTATTATACCGAGCGTACCACGGACAGGATGCGGGGCCCGGGGACATTCAAGGCGTCACTGGACGCATTGAGGAGGCTGAACCGCGCCGGCTACGGCTCAGGTGGTAACGGTCTTGTCTTGAACCTGGCCTACAACCCCTGCGGGGCCTACCTGCCGCCCTCTCAGGCTTCCATTGAACGTGACTTCAGAAGGGAGCTCGAAGGCCGCTTCGGGATACGGTTTGCAAACCTCTTTACAATAACCAACATGCCGCTCGGGAGGTTCCGTGACTTCCTCGAAGGTTCCGGAAATATGCGCTCTTACATGGAACGCCTGGTCGGTTTGTTCAACCCGGCCGCTGCGGCCAATGCCATGTGCAGGGAGACACTCTCGGTAGGCTGGGACGGCACGCTCTTTGACTGTGACTTCAATCAGATGCTGGGCCTCGGATGTGCGCACGGTGCGCCGTCCCATATAGACGACTTCGTCCGCGAGGCGCTGGACCAGAGGACCATTATGACCGGGATGCACTGTTACGGGTGCACGGCGGGCGCCGGTTCGAGCTGCGGCGGAGAGGTGGCGTAGGAGCGGGAATGTCGAGTCCGGTGAATGACAATGACGACGGTAAGGGTGTGAGGAAGGTCGCTGTCCTCGGAGGAACCTTCAACCCCATCCATTACGGCCACCTCAGGGTAGCCGAGGAGGTGAGGGAGGCGCTCGGCCTCGACAGGGTCATCTTCATACCGGCGTATCAGCCGCCGCACAAGGAGGACGGAGAGCTTATAGAGCCGGCATCAAGGCTTGAGATGATACGCATGGCCATAAGCGACAACCCTACCTTCGAGGTCTCTGATGTCGAGATAAGGAGGGGAGGCAGGTCCTATACGATCGATACAGTAAAGGAGCTCAAGGGCCTGGGGCTTGAGCCGACCATCATCACCGGATGCGATCAGTTCAACGCTATATCCACATGGCGGAGCTACGAGGAGCTTTTTATGCTCGCGGACTTCGCCGTGGTGCCCAGGCCGGGCTCTCCGGTGAGGGGGATAGCAGAGGTCATGCCTGTTGAATTGGCGGAAAAGTTCTGGTATGATAAGAAAAATAACACTTATCTGAATCCATCCGGACACAGGGTGACGTACTTGAGGACGGTTTTTCTCGAGATATCCTCCACTGATATCCGAAGAAGGATCAGGGAGGGTATGTCAGTAAGGTACCTTCTGCCACAACAGGTTGAGCGGTATATCATGGAGAAGGGACTTTACAGGTAACAGGCCGTCCTTTTGTTGTACCTATTGAAGCTCCATCGAGCGGGCCCGGGCAACCTATTCGAGTTAATAAGTCGTACGACCGCACTTTGTTCGCCGCCACAGCGGTCTGCGGGAATGCCTGCATGTCACGGGACGGTGGCGTGCGCTCGCTATGCATATTCACCGGACGGGATTACGGTTACTGACAGAGTGAGGGAAAAGAAACTGGATTCCAGGACAAAGGCGCGAAAGATAGCCAGGCTTGTTGTAGAGAAGAAGGGGACGGACCTCCTGCTTCTCGATATAAAGAAACTCTCTTCTGTTGCCGATTATCTGTTTATATGCAGCGCAGAATCCGAAAGGCAGGTTCAGGCAATAGCCACGCACGTGGAGGAGGGGCTCAGGAAGGGCCGGGAAAGACCGCTCAGCGTCGAGGGGTTTGATGCAGGAAGGTGGGTCCTCATGGATTACAACGATGTCGTCGTGCATATATTCATCGAGCCTGTGAGGGGCTACTATGACATCGAGGGCCTGTGGGTCGACGCGCCGAAGGTCGAGTTGAAGGATGCCGACAAAAAGGCGGGGTGACGCGGGGCCTGCGGGCTTTAAAAAGCGGTTCCGGGCGAGAGGGACTTGAAGGTCGTTTTCATTTGCGTAGGTGCCGTCAAGAAGGGCTGCATCAAGAAAGGGTTTTCAGGGTACCTTAAGAGGATAAGGAGGTACTTACCGGTCGAGGTCATTGACGTAAGGGAAGAGAACTCGTCCATTAAGATGCCGGTTGAGGTCATCCTCAGAAGGGAAGCTGAAAGGATAGCGCGCAAGACCGCGGCTGGGGACTTCACAGTGGCCCTGAGCGAAAGGGGCAGAAGCTTTTCCTCCGGAGAGTTTTCGCAGTTTGTTGAGCGGATCGTCTCAGGCGGCAAAAAGCGTCTGTGCTTCATAGCGGGCGGGGCCTTCGGGCTTCACCCCTCGGTCATCGACGGTGCGGATGCGGTACTCTCTCTTTCACCGATGACATTACCGCATGATCTTGCAAGATTGGTCCTCGCAGAGCAGGTATACAGGGCCTTTACCATCATGCGCGGAGAGCCTTATTCCCATTGAACCACGGCCCCGCGGTTTGAAGATGCACGGTGGGCGCATCTCCGCGTGCCTGCCCGGGCGGTTTGTCCGCCCAGGACACCTTAAAGCTTATGCATTCCAAAATAATCCTTTTTTTCATAATCATCCTTATAAGCGGTTTCTTCTACCTCCACACCGTCAACCAGTACGAGGTGACCTATGTGCTCACCCCTGACCGCTCCTTCACGGTACCCGTTACCGTTCTCGTGTTCGCCGGGTTCATCGTGGGCGTGGCGCTGATGGTCTTTAACTCCATATACACGGATGCGAAGAGAGCGGTAAGGGAGATCAGGAACAGAAGGGAGCGAAGGCTCATGGCCCAGGCCGAGAAGAGGTACAGGGACGGTGTAGATGCGCTCGTCAGGGGAGACGCCCGAAAGGCCGTGGAGCTTCTGGAGAAGGCGCGCGAGCACAACCCGGGGAGCCGGGAGATAGCGCTCAGGCTCGCCGATGCCTTCATGGCCCTGGGTAACCCGGCCAGGGCCGGTGAGGTGCTCGAAGACTGTCTCGCACACAACCCCGATGACATGGAGGTGCTTTTCCGCCTTGCCTCGAGCGGCGGAATGGCCTCGGACAACATCAACAGGGAAAAGTATCTCCGCGAGATACTGAGGCTCGACAGGTCCAACGTGCGTGCGCTGGTTGCGTTGAGGGACCTGAAGGTTTCCGAGGAGGACTGGGATGAAGCCGTGAAGTTGCAGAAGGACCTCATGGCCAATGAGCGCGCCGTACCGGAAGGGGCCCGCGAGACGGAAAAAAACATCCTCGCCGGGCTGCACTATGAAGCCGCATCGAGGTTTCTGGCGGAAGACAGGCTCGATGACGCGGAGAACGAGGCGAGGCAGGCCCTCAGGACAGACGATGGCTTCGTGCCCGCGCACCTTCTACTCGGTGAGTTGTGCCTGAAAAGAGGCGATACGGCCGGTGCGATAAAGGTGCTTGAGTCGGCCTACGAGAAGACACGCCACGTGATATTCCTTCTCAGGCTCGAGGAGATATACCTCGATGAGTCTAACCCAGGGACCATACTCTCTCTGTACAAGCGTGTCGTGGACGAAAACCCTGAAGATGTGACTCTGCGGCTTGTCCTGGCCCGGTTGTACCTGAGGCTCGAGATGGTCGACAACGCATTGGAAGAGCTCGAGGCCATGGAAGGCCTCGACGGATTCTATACCAAGATCCTCCTGGCAGAGGCGTACTTGAGGAGGAATCAGGCCGAGAAGGCTGCGGAACTCCTCCTCGATGTGATCTCACTTGACAGGGACCTTTCCCCGCCGTTCAAGTGCAGCACATGCGGACACACCTCGAGGAAGTGGCTTTCGAGGTGTCCGGACTGCAGGGAATGGGGCACCTTTGATGTCGACGCCTCATCCTCCAAGGGCATACCTCTTGCAACACTTGCCTACCAGAGTATGGCGCAATGAAGCCGGTCCTCCTGATAGTAATGGACGGCTGGGGGATCAATCCGAGGAAAGACGGCAACGCCACGGCCCTGGCCGACACCCCGAACCTCGACAGGCTCGGAAGTATCTATCCCTCTACGCGCCTCGTTGCATCGGGTTTTGCCGTCGGCCTGCCGGACGGCCAGATGGGGAACTCCGAGGTCGGACACCTCACGCTCGGCTCCGGCAGGGTCATCTTCCAGGAGCTCACACGCATAAACAAGTCGATCGAAGAGGGCGCCTTCTACGAACACCCTGCGCTCAATACCATGCTCCTGAATGTGAAGGAGCGGGGCGGTGCGCTCCACCTAATGGGGCTTCTCTCAGACGGAGGGGTCCACAGTCATATAAGGCATCTCTACGCCATACTCGAGGCGGCCGGGAAAGCAGGTGTAGAAAGGGTCTTTGTACACGCCTTTCTCGACGGAAGGGATACCCCGCCTGAGAGCGGCAGGGGATACGTGGAGGACCTTTTGAAAAAGATGAAGGAAACGGGGGTGGGAAGTATCGCCACCATATCAGGCCGGTACTACGCCATGGACAGGGACAGGCGCTGGGACAGGATAAAGAGGGTATACGACGCCATGGTCCTGGGTGCGGGAAAAAGGGAAGAGGATCCGGTCGCAGCGGTAGAGAATGCCTACAGGAGAAGACAGACCGATGAGTTCATAGAGCCTATTATCATAACGAGTAACGGAGGGCCCACGGCCACCGTCTGTGACGGGGACGGCATCATATTCTTCAACTTCAGGGCCGACAGGGCACGTGAGCTTACCAGGGCATTCATCGAGGACGACTTTCCCGGTTTTGACAGGAAAAAGAGGCCCAGTCCTTTGAACTTCTTGACCATGACGGAGTACGATGCCTCGTTCAACGTGCCGGTGCTCTTTCCGCCGCAGGAGCTCAGGAACATACTGGGTGAGGTGCTGTGTAAAAACGGCGTAAGGCAGTTCAGGGTCGCCGAGACCGAGAAGTACGCACACGTCACCTTTTTCTTCAACGGGGGGGAGGAGAAGCCGTTCGAGGGGGAGGAGAGGCTCCTTATACCATCGGCAAGGGATGTGGCCACCTATGACCAACGGCCCGAGATGAAGGCAAGTGAGATCGCCGACGCCGCGGTGGAGAGGCTTGAGGAGGGCGGATTCGGCTTCATGCTGGTGAACTTCGCAAACGGCGACATGGTCGGCCACACCGGCGTTCTGGATGCCGCAATAAAGGCGTGCGAGGCGGTCGATGCCTCAGTGGGCAGGGTGGTTGATGCAGCGCTTAAAGAGGGATGGGCCGTCATCATAACATCGGACCACGGCAATGCCGAGCAGATGACGGATTACGAGACCGGCGAGCCTTACACCGCTCACACTACCAACCCGGTGCCGTTCATCTTGGTCGATGAGGGGAGCATGGGAAGGGAGATCCGGCAGGGAGGGCTTTCTGATGTAGCCCCAACGGTTCTGAAGGTCATGGGGCTCGGGATTCCGGGGGACATGGGCGGCAAGCCGCTTGTGTAACGCCGCCCGAGCACACGTATGTAAGTCAGCGACGCCTGACGCCAGCATGGTAACAACAATACAGGCTGTCTATATTGTTGTTGAACGTCTTGGACCCAGCGTGAAGAAATTCTATCTTCACAAGGCTCAGTCCGCCGGGAACGGTCGAGTTCACCTCCTCGACGACCTCGCCCACACCCCACTCCGGATGCCGCAGGTGAACCACCTTCTCCCCCACGGAAAGGTACAGTCTTCTTGACTCTGTCTTCATCATAACCTCCCTTAACCTTAGCACAAAACACCCTCCAAAGGGAAGTCCTTAGCACTTCAATTTTCTTGACAAGATGGGCCCTGCGCATGATAATTAAGATCGATCGGGTGTATCCTTTTTCCTTGAACAAAAAGGAGGGGGTTATGAGAGAGGAGAAGGTAGGGGTTGTAGATCATTATTACACCAATCTCGGTGTGGTGACACTCACCCTTGAAAACGACCTAACGGTCGGCGATACAATACACGTCAAGGGGCACACATCCGACTTCCTGCAGAAGGTCGAGAGCATAGAGGTAAACCACAGGAAGGTGGAGCGAGCCAAAAGGGGGGAAGGCATCGGGTTGAAGGTCAAAGAGCACGGCAGGCACCACGACATCGTATTCAAGGTCATAGAGGAATAAGAAATGAAAAGAAAAGGGGCAACGGAGTACATCGACTGTCCGATGTGCGATTGCGAGATAGCGCTTTCGGGAGACGAGAAGGTCGGCGACGAGATATACTGCCCGTACTGTGAAACACCACTCAAGCTGAAACAGACGAAGGACGACGAGCTTTACCTTCAGGAGGACTTCTGACGGTAGAAGTCCTCCCTGCTCCTTGTCCAGTGGAGAGCCTGATACCGGCCGGCAATGCCTTACGGCTTTTCCCGCAGTTTTTATAGGCTTACAGGCCGGGCTAACCTTTTATGCAGACAAGCGGCCTTACGCGGGCCACCTTCCGGTTTACCCCGGCGTTGTGCATTATTTCAACTACCCTGTCGACGTCCTTGTACGCGCCGGGTGCCTCCTCGGCGACCCCCGCCTTGCTCCTTGAGCGGATGATTATTCCCTTTTCCTTGAGCTCCAGGATTATATCCGTACCCCTCCACCGCCTCTTGGCCTGGACCCTTGACATGGCCCTCCCTGCGCCGTGTACCGCGCTTCCGAAGCAGTCCTCCATACCCTTTTCCGTGCCCCTTAGTATGTATGAGACGGTCCCCATCGTCCCTCCCACGAGCAGAGGCTGCCCCACACCACGGTAGGCTGCGGGGATCTCCTTCCTGCCGGGGCCGAAGGCCCTTGTTGCACCCTTACGGTGGACGAGTACCCTTTTGACTTCGCCGTTGATATCGTGGTCTTCTATCTTGCAGGTGTTGTGCGCCACGTCATAGAGGAGCCGGATCTCCTCGGGCCTTGTGGCTGTGACCCTGGCGAATGCCATGCGCGTAAGGTGGCTTATCGCCTGGCGGTTGGCAAAAGCGCAGTTTATACCGCAGTTTACGGCGGTGAGATATTTTCTGCCCTCCTCGCTGTTTATCGGAGCGCAGACAAGCTCCCTGTCCCTTATAGGGATCCCGTATTTTCTGCTCGCCTCCTCGAGGATCTTCAGGTAGTCCGTGCCTATCTGGTGTCCCAGTGCGCGGCTTCCGCAGTGTATGGCTATGAGAACCTGGCCTCTCTCTATGCCGTAGGCCCTTGCCGCCGGCTCGTCGAAGATCTCCTCCACCCACTGGACCTCGAGGTAGTGGTTGCCCGAGCCGAGGGTACCCACCTGCTTGAACTGCCGCTCTTTTGCATGATGACTTACATTCTCGGGCCTTGCGTCCTTTACGGCCCCGTTCTCCTCGGTGTATTCGAGGTCCTCATCAAGCCCGTAACCCCTTTCGATGACGAAGCGCGAGCCCTTTACCAGGAGTTCGTCTATCTCGGCCTCCTTGAGCCTTATCTCGCCGGTGGATCCGACCCCGGACGGTACGTCCCTGAAAAGCTGGTTTGCGAGCGTTTCCTTGATGGGTTCGATGTCTTCCTTTGTCAGAGGGGTCTTGAGCACGCGGACTCCGCAGTTTATGTCGAACCCGACGCCTGCAACACTTATGACGCCGTCCTCGATGTCAAAGGCACCCACCCCGCCGATGCAGAATCCGTAACCAGGGTGTATGTCGGCCATGGCCAGCGACGCCTTTACTATCCCCGGCAGGCAGGCCACATTCGCAACCTGCCGCAGCGCCGGCGTGAACCCACCGACCCTCTTCTCTTCATAGTCCATGAGGAGTTCCCTTACCGTCTCCTTGTCGGCGTACAGGCGCCCGGGCACCCGCATGTCCCCGGTCCTCGGTATCTCCCATGTATAATCGGTTATCCGTCTTACCTCGATGGCTGACTCTTTAACTGGTGTGACCATATCTCCCCCTATACGTCCAGTACGCATTCAAAGACGTGCTTGCCTTCGCTTTCCTTGTAGCTCAGCCCCGAGTACGTGGCCGCCTTGACCTCGGTCTTTACGGTGTGTTTCTCAGGATCGAACGGCTCGCCGAATACGGTACCTGTAAACAGGTGGCCGCCATCGGTCTGTTTTATCTTCACGGACCTCAGCCCCTTCAATGCCAGGGAGTGCCTGTCTATGATGAAGAGTATCTCGTTGAGGGCCTCGACGAAGGTGAGCGCAAGGTCTCCGGCCTCAACGCCGAAGGTTATATCCTCGCTTACGGCGATGGCGGAGAGGTCGAAGATGAGGTTCAGCATCGCCTCGGCACCGCTCTCAAAGGCGCCATCGAGTGTTTCCGCCTCGGCTCGTATACCAACGTCGGATATGTGTTCCAGGTAGCTGTATGGCATGTTTTGATTTTAACAGCCGGGATGCGAAAGTCAAGGTCAAGTGGTATTGCGATGTATCATATCGTAGCTTCAGATGGTCAAGCGATCGATAACTTGCGTGTCGCAGTCCACGGCCGTCTGCCTGTGAAAAGGTTGGCGATAAGTATCTCTTAGGGCCTTTCAATCGCTTCACGCATGCCTGATCCTTGCCTGTAAGTGTGAAGTGTCGCTTACCAGTAGCCACCGGCATGACAGATTGGTGGCATGAGTGTCTTATCCGGCTTGAAAGAGGGTTTACCCTAAACAAGACAACCAAGTGGCACGGACGGCCCCTGCAGCTGCCGGAAGGTGAACCGCATGCCTCTTGAGCGCTGCGTTGATTGTGATGCGGGGTCTCGTTAGCACAGGGCCTCCACGCGATGATACCGATGATACATAGTGAGGCCCTGTGCCCCCTCTGCAGACGGAGTGGTCTGGTCGCCAGTCGCCTGGCCAAAGGAAGAAATTTAGGAAGCATGGCGAAAAAAATCTTGACAAACTGCCTTGTCTTTCTGTAAAATCGAATTCGATTTTCAATTTCATTGTCCGGATTACTGGAAGTGAAGGTGTTTGAAGAAAAGGTGTTTGAAAAGGACATACGCTGCAAACGATGCAAGAGGCTCCTTATGAAGGGGGAGGTTCTGGTGGTTGAGATCAAGTGTCCCAAGTGTGGATACATACAGGTTTTGAAGTCGCTTCGTGGTTAGGAGCCGGCGTGCTGCTGACAGTGATCGATATGTTTTGTTTAGCAAGAGTTCTTCGAGGACCGATTAACTTGAAGAGACCCGAGAGGCCCGATCAGTGACAAGGGAGGTTTCATGATGAGAAGGTTCTTGACGCTACTTCTTGGTGCGGTGTTGGTCCTTGCGCTTGCCCAGTCGGGCAGGGCCGATGAGGGTGACGAGGGCAAGGATTCGGGGGGCAGCATTCTGGAAAAGGTAATGGTGGTCGGCAATCCGGCTGATCTCGAAAAGGTCCCTGGTGCCGCCTATGTCGTAACCGATGAAGAGATACGTCAGCAGAATTATGATGATGTGAGCCGTGTGCTGCAGAAGGTGCCCGGGGTCTATGCAAGGGGGGAGTTTGGCTTTGGGCTTTTTCCGAGCATAAGCCTGAGGGGTGTGGACACCACCCGCAGCGCCAAGGTTACCATCATGGAGGATGGTGTGTTGATGGCGCCCGCGCCGTATTCTGCGCCCGCCGCCTATTATGTGCCCACCGTCGGGCGCATGAGCGGACTGGAGGTGCTTATGGGCTCTAGCCAGATCAAGTACGGCCCTCACACCACCGGTGGTGTTATCAACTACCTTTCAACACCGATTCCGCTTAAGAAGACCGCATACCTCAAGTCGTCGTTTGGCAGCTTCGATGAGTTGCGCACCCATGCGTATGCTGGCTCCACCTTCGACACAAAGGCCGGCCGCTTCGGCTTGCTTGCCGAAGGCTATTTCCGCCAGAACGAGGGTTTCAAATCCATCGATGAAACCGCCGACTTCCGATCGGGTGATGATACCGGCTTCAACAAGAGGGACGTGATGTTCAAGATTGCCTGGGAGCCGAACACGGCTATTTACCAGCGGTTTGAGCTGAAGTACGGCAGCAACGAGATTGATGCCAACGAGACGTACCTGGGGCTTAGCGAGGCTGACTTCAAAGCCGATCCGCTGCGTCGTTACTCGGCGTCACGTTTCGACAACATAGACGCGGAGCAAAACAACAGCTACCTGCGTTACGCCGTAAGCCCCACTGATAACCTTGACGTCATTATGACGTTTTACTCGACCGAATTCAAGCGCAACTGGTACAAGCTCAAAGACCTGCGCAACGTAAACGGCAACACCATAGGACTGTCCGCTGCTTTGGCTGGTGCACAGAACGGTGAGGGGCTGAATTGCCTGAAGGGGTTGATGGAGTGCACCCTCCGTGTGCGTGCCAACAATCGTGAGTACAGCGCAGAGGGGGTCGAGGCCGTTACATACTTCCGCTTCGGCTCGGACGAGGTCCAGCACGAGATTTCATCGGGCATACGCTCTCATAAGGACGAGGTGCGTCGCTTCCAGTGGGATGACGATTACACCCAAGCGGCCAACGGCACTATTTCCGGAATGACGGCTGGCACCCCGGGCGGCGCCGGTGACCGGCTGCAGAGGACAAAGGCTCTGGCCTTGTTTGTTCAGGACACCGTAAAGATCGGCCGTTGGACTTTGACGCCGGGCGTTCGCTATGAGGTGCTGGACCAGACCTACGAGAGCCCAAAGGGCACATCCAGGGGTGACAACTCCATGAACATGACCGCAGGCGGTCTGGGTGTGGCATACAGGTTCAGTGACTCCCTTACCGGCTTCGGTGGTGTGCACCGCGGGTTTTCACCACCCAGCCCCAAGGGTGCGGTTACCAAGAATCTCGAGGAAGAGACCAGCACGGCATTCGAGGTCGGTGCCCGTTACGCCAATCGTAACCAGGCTTTTGCCGCAGAGGCGGTCCTGTTTTATACGGACTTCAAGGACCTGATCGTGGTTGATAATATCGGCGGTGCAGGCAGTGGCGATGATGAAAACTTCGGCGAGGCGACTGCTTACGGGGTTGAGCTTACCGCCCAGTACGACGCAGGTATTGCCAACGGATGGGGGGTGCGCAACCCGTGGTTCGTGAGCATGACCTATACAAACGCCGAACAGCGTAACGACGCCAGATCCACTGATGCCGAGTCTATTTTTAGCTTCGGTAAAAAGGGCAATAAGGTCCCCTACATACCGGAGTTGCAGTTGAGCCTCGGCACCGGGATCGAGTCCGACCTGTGGGGGGCTTACATCTCCGGCAACTATACGAGTGATACCTACACCAGCGCCAACAATGTGGATAATCAGGTGAATGGTAACGGTGCCCCGGATGCCCGTTTCGGCAAGACCGACAGCTACTTCGTGGCCGATATTTCGGCCTTCTACCGGATTACGGATACGGTGAAGCTCTTCGGCGGGGTGCAGAACCTCCTTGATAAGGAGTATATAGTGTCGCGACAGCCACACGGGCCGCGCCCGGGCATGCCGCGGTTTCTCTATGCAGGTATCGAGATAGCGATGTGATAGGGACCCTTTATGGGGTGGTGGTACGGCGGCGGGCTGCGCGGAAGCACCTTCCGCATACGGGTCCCGCCGTCCGTGCCGTCCATAGGGTGTCTAAGGGAGTGAAAGAACAGGATATGCTGAGCTTGCTCAAACAGGGCGGACCGCTGATGATGGTGCTGTTGGTCTTGTCCGTACTGGCGGTTGCCATTATTCTTGCAAAGCTGTTTCAGTTCTACCGCAGCGGTTTACGCCGGCTGGAGTTCGTGGAGTCCGCAATATCGGCGTTGTATAGTGGGCGGAAGGACGAAGCGTTGAAGGAGTTGGATCGGCAGCGTAATCCGATAGCTCGAGTTATGGAGAGCGCCGTACGCTGTGGCGCGGATCAGCGGATGACTGCGAAGGATGTCGAGGCTGAGGTGAGCCGTGTCGGGTCTGCTCAGATACGCAACCTTGAGTCCTGGCTGAGGGGGCTTTCCGCCATAGCCCATCTGAGCCCGCTGATAGGGCTGTTAGGCACTGTGACCGGGATGATCGCTGCATTCATGCGCCTTGAAGAGGCTGGTAGCCGGGTAGATCCCTCCATACTGTCAGGCGGCATATGGGAAGCCCTCTTGACCACAGCCTTCGGGCTGACAGTGGCAATTCCATCCATGGCGGCCTTTTATTACCTGGAGGGCGAAGTTGATAATGTGCGTGCTGCCATGAAGGATGCAACCGTGAGGATCCTGCTGCACTTCGGTAAAAGCCCTTCCAGTGTAGGGAGCGGCGAGAGAGTAGTGGAGGACGATACCCATGGAGTTTGAAGGCCGCTCCCGTATACATGCGCATCTCGATATAGCGCCGCTTATAGATATAGTGTTCCTGCTCCTGGTTTTTTTCATGCTCACCAGCACATTTCTTGTGCCGGAAGCTATAGAGCTTGATCTTCCGGAATCAAGCAGCGCAAGCGCGAGCGAAGCCACGCCCATAACCGTATCGCTTGATCAAAGGGGGCGGCTTACGCTCAACGGCGAGCTCATTGAGCTTGACGAGCTGCGTATGGCGATTGAGCCATTGTTGAGAGAAGATGCAAATACAGCCATTACCCTTAAAAGTGACGCGCGTACCGAGGTGCAGCAGTTGCTAAGGGTCATGGATGAAATCCGTGCCGCCGGAGGCAAAAATATCGCCCTGGCGACTACGCAGAGGCGCCAATGATGCCGATCACAAGGCTACAGATGACCATAATGGTGCTCATAGCCCTGGCGCTCCATGGCGGTATAGCTATGTGGCTTGGTATGTCTGTTCATGCGCCACTGACAAGACAGCTGCCACAATCTCTTCGTGTGAGTCTGCTGTCTACCATAGATCAAACCGCTGAGCCCACTTCGGCAGAGCCGTTGCATAGTGAGCCTACCCAGCAACCCGAACCTATGCCGGATCCGGCGCCGTTGCCGAGACAGCAGACAGTTTCTGAGGAGCCTGAGCCGGTTTCAAGGCCCGTTGTTCAAGATGCGACAGCAGAACCAGAGCCGCCAGTGATGGCGGCGCCTGCCGAGGTTGAACCACAACCGATTGCCAGACACGTCTCAGAGCCTGTTGAGACAGTCGACCGGGAGGCAGCGTTGCCGTCGCCGGCGGCAGAGGCGGATACGGCTCCCCAGGATGACGAAGACGTAGCAAGGTACGGAGACCTGTTCAGGAGCTGGCTGGAGAGGCACAAGATATATCCGCGCAGCGCCCAACGTCTGCGTATCGAGGGAGAGGGGATGTTGCGGATCATTATCGACCGTACCGGACGCATACAGCATGTGGCCCTGGAAAAGCGCACGGGCAACAGGCTGCTTGACCAGGCGGCTCTTGCCATGGCGCGCCGCGCAAACCCCTTTCCGCCTGTGCCTGAGACCGTTTCGCAGAAGGAGCTTGAATTTATCGTGCCTGTTGTGTTTGCGCTTCACTAGCTGTAAAGATTAAAGCGTATTATCTTTAAGTGTTTGATTCTCTTTTAGGGTTACATTTTACTGAAAACGAGATTGGAGGAGGGAATAACCCTCCACCCCGGCAAGGTCGCTTCGCCCGTTTATCAGATCCGGTGCTTCACTGCGCAATGACGAGACAGGTAATAAGTCAGAGTTTCCTTAGGTGAATCATCTGCTTACAGCTTATAGCTTGCTTCACGCAAAGATGGGTTGATCTTGAGAAAATACCGGTTAATACCACCGGTATCTATGTGTGGGGCTTAGGGCGGGACAGAAGCCGTTATTTGGTATTCCCTTCATCTATCGAGTTTCAGGCTGCCTTTTCTTTGCTCTCCTTCTCTACTTCAACCGAGACCTTCTTGGGCAGCATCTCCGCCTTCACCGGCATCGTTATCTCGAGGACACCGTTCTTGTAAGAGGCATGAACCTTGTCCGTGTCCACGCCTTCAGGCAGCGTAACTGTCCTCTCGAAGGAGCCGTAAGAGGTCTCGCAGAAGAAGTATTCGCCTTCCTTCTCTTCTTTCCTTTCGGCTTTCCTCTCACCCTTTATCGTGAGCTCATTTCCCATGATGGAGATATCCACGTCCTTGGGGTCTACACCCGGGATATCCGCCTTCACATGCAGTGTCCTGTCCTTGATGTAGCTCTCTATGGACGGATACCATTCACCTCTGAACATACCGGGAAGCATGCTGCCGAAAGTCCTCCTGAAAAGCTCGTCCATCTCTCTGTGAAGGGTGGAGAGTTCGCTGAACGGATCCCTCTTCTTGAGTGCGAACATTCCAATCACCTCCCTTTTCGGCCTCTGTCCCTGCCCTGGAGGACCACCATCTTTTTCCTCCACTTATAATATAGCCCCGAAGATACCGGGTGTCAAGGGCGTACGGAAATGGCGTTGTGGTGAAAAATGCTTTAAAAACAAATGGTTATATCAAACGGCCGGTGTGAAGATTTGCTGTGAAGAGGTCCTTATGCCATGGTCACCCTGTTTTTTCCCTTCAGTTTTGAGGTGTACATGGCCGTATCGGCCGCCTTTATGAGGGCCTCCCGCTTGTCCTTGAGCTTTTTGTGTCTCTTGCCTACGTTGTTTTTCAAGGAGGCGACCCCTATGCTGGCCGTTATGAGGTTCTTTATCTTGAGGGGTCCGGTCTGTCCCGGCACGTCCCTCGCGAGAAAGACGTGGGACTCTATGGCCTTGCGGATCTTTTCGGCGAACACTCCGGCACTTTCGGCGTCTGTCCCGGGCATTATAACGGAGAACTCGTCCCCGCCGTACCTTACCGGCACGAGGTTCGACTCGGTGAAGGACTTGAAGATATTACCCACCTCGCGCAGGAGCTGGCTTCCGGCCAGATGCCCGTGGGTGTCGTTCACCTCCTTGAACCTGTCCAGGTCGAGGAAGATCAGGCTCAGGTCCCTGTTCCTGGATGAGGCGTAACGTATCTCCTTTGAGAGCCTCTCGAAGAAGTAGCGGTCATTGTACAGCCCGGTCAGGTTGTCCCTTATGGACAGCTCACTGAACCGCTTGGCATCAAGGGAGTTCTGGATGAGGGTCGAGGTGTAGCCGGCGAATATCTTGAGCAGTGTGAGGTCCCTCCTGTCGTAATCTATGTCGCCCTTCCTGTTGATCAGTTCAAGTACCCCTATGGTTACTCCCTTGATCTGTATGGGCACGCATATCAATGACTTCGTCCTGTACCTGACACCCGTGCCTGCACGGCCGCACTGGGAAGAGTCCTCAGACAGCGCATTGCTGCACATATAGGCCTTACCGGTCCTGTAGCATCGGCCTGCTATGCCGGCATCCGACGGTGTGCAGGTGCCTGCGAGCCTGGAAGAGCCCTTTCCGAAGCAGGCCATGAAGTAAAGCCTTCCGGGCTTCCGGCGGTTTTCGTCGAGCACCGGATCGTCGAGCAGTATGGAGCCCGCTTCGGATGGGACGAACTCGTTCGCCCACCTGAGGATGCTCTTGAGCATCTCCCTGAGGTCCACCTCCTCGCCGCCGTACTCATGGCGCTTCTTTCTTTCAAGCACCCTGTCTATGGCTGCGTCATCTGCGAGATATATGCGCAATCCCTGTTCCTCCCCGTATGATGTCGATCCTCCTGGTACAGAGGCGGTATCCACCGCGGCATCAACTGCATTTCAGGCCTTGGGATCGCTCCAAAAATGTAGTCCAGGCAGGCAAAAGCCTTGCAGACGAAAAGGATCCGTCATGTACGGCCCGCTTGCGGCAGGTGGTCTGTCTGCGGCGGATGAGACAACTATACTCTATGACCGGGTCGTTTTGCAAGCGTATTACCCCTTCGGACCATCCAGCGGAAGCCTTACGATGAATACAGAGCCTTTTCCCTCTTCGCTCCTGACCTCGATCGTGCCGGAGTGTCTTTCAACGATGTGCTTTACAAGGGCGAGCCCAAGCCCTGTACCTTTTGATGTCTTCTCGGCAGAACGGCCCCTGTAGAACTCATCGAAGATACGCGGCAGTTCGTCTTTGGGGATGCCGATCCCGGTGTCAGACACGCGCAGCTCGAACATCCCGTCATGCACCCCGGCACTGATACGTACCTCACCGCCGGGCGGCGTGTACTTAAGGGCGTTCCCTATGAGGTTCAGGAGTACGTGGAGCAATTGCTCCTTGTCGGCCCTGACCGGTGGCAACCCCTTTTCCACCTCCTTTGTTATGCGGAGTTCCTTTTGCCCTCCCGCATCCTTCGCAAGCACAAGCGCCCTGTCGATGAGAGGGCCTGCCTCCACCGTCTCTATGTTCAAGGCAAGACCCGACCTCATCCTGGACAGGTTCAGAAGGTCCGTCGTGTAGGAGTGCAGCTCCTGGACCCTCGCCGAGGCCCTCTCTATGATCTCCCTTGCCTTTTCGTCGAGTGAGCCGGCGTATCCCTCCGATGCGACGTTTAGAAGGCTCAGTATGGAAGACAGCGGTGACTTTATGTCATGGGCCACCATCCTCACGTACTCTGACTTGAGCCTGTCCTTCTCCTTCAGCGCCTTGTTGGCCCGCTTGAGTTCAAGGGACTTCTCCACGAGTTCGTTTTCCCTTTCGCGCAGCCTTTCCGTGACCGACACGGTGATACGGGCGGTTAAGAGGACCGAGGTCGTGAAGACGAAGTAGAGGGCCGTGAGGTATACGGGGTTCGCGTAAAGCTCCGAGTCCATGAAGCCCTTCAGGTGGTGGTGCGGGATTATGGAGAGGTACTCGGCGCTCAGCAGCCAGCCGACGGATGTTACCACGAACAGGGACTGTATATACCCGGCCCTTTTCGAAAGGAGCATGCTCGAAAGGACCGTGTGGAAGATGAAGTAGAAGATGAAGGGGTTTTCCGCTCCGCCTGTGTAGTGTATCAGGACGAGCAGCACCACGAGGTCGAGTATCGCCTGCAGGAGTACGAACCTCTCGGCCCTCCTGGGCAGATCGACGGCCACGACGCGGTGTGTCTTTATCCTTTTAAGGTATAGGACGAAGAAGAGGTTGTAGAGCGCTATGACAGAGGCTATGACAAGGACCGTATCAAGCGGAACGTCCACCCCGAAGAAGCTGCGTGCAACAAATCCGGCGCAGGCTATGAAGGCGACCGTGAACCACCTGATATTTATGTACCAGCCGAGCCTGTCAACAAGTTCGACCTCTCTGAGCAGTATCCGGGCCTTCACCTTTTGATCAGTCTCTTCACCTTGTCGAGGAGTTCGCCGGGCTTTACGGGCTTTTCTACGATCTCGTCGGCCCTGAGGTAGTCCTCGTCCTCCTTGCTGAAGACAAAGCCCGTCTCCCTGCCCACCGATGTCAGAAGCATTATGGGGATCTTCGAGAGCTCCGGGTCGTTCTTGAGCCTGTAGCTTACCTGGAAGCCCTGGTCCTTTGTCTTCATCATTACATCGAGGATGACCAGGTCCGGCCTTCCCTCCCTGGCCTTCTCGAAGCCCGTATCCCCTTCGTAGGCGCAGTCGACCTCGTAGCCCCTGGACTCGAGGACTATCTTCATGGCCTCTACGAGGTCTGCATCGTCGTCGATTATCAGGACCTTTGCCATGGAATCCTCCATTGCATCATTGCGGGTGTAACGGAATACGTTGTCGAACCTGCGCTTGTGCATGAACACGATGAACCCCACGCCGGGTTGACGCCGTGTATCCTCAGACGAACTTCACGTCCATTATATGCGTCGAGCAGGATATGCACGGGTCATAGGCGCGTACGAGCGATTCGACACTCCGGGTTATCTCGTCCCTGGGCCTGTCCAGTATGGTCACCACGAACTCCCCGAGGTCCCTTTCAATGGACCGCAGGTTCTGTGCGGTGGGTATTATGCAGTTGACCTCTTCTATAAGGCCGTCCCGGTTGATCCTGTATTCGTGGTACAGGGTTCCCCTTGGCGCCTCTACGAGCCCTATTCCCCTGCCGAAGCGGCGCGGCCTCGCGGGCCTTTCGGCAGCAAGGCCCATATCAAGCAGCCGGTCGATGAGGGAGATGGCCTCCTCGGTCAGGTGGATACATTCGACGAGCTGTGCCTGGTTGTTCATGAACGGATTCGAGCAGCCGGGTTCAAGCAAGAGGCGTTTCGCCGCCTTCCTGGCCCTGGGGTGGAGCCTTCGATGGTTGTTGTTGAACCTCGCAAGGGCGCCTACCATGAAGGTTCCATGGCTCGTCCTTGCGTGTTTTGCGGTGGAATGCGGAACCGTGTACTCCTTGATCCTCTTTGTATAGCTCTCCTGCCCGATGGAGGCGTCCATGCTCGAGAAAGGGTCGCCTTCATAGAACGGGTAGCCCTTGGCGGCCCTGAGCGAGATGAACTCCCTTGAACCTTCGAAGTCCGGGACCTCGAACCCCTCGAAGAGCTCGATCGTTCTCTCAAGCCTTTCGAATGAGCCGGTGAGGGCCTTCTTCAGGTCCTTGAGCTCCCGAGGCTTCGGTACATGCACAACACCGCCGGGAAAGATGGAGATCGGATGGACGTGCCTGCCTCCCACGATCCTGCATATCTCGTTTGCGAGTTTTTTGAGCCCGAGCCCCATCTTTGCGATCTCGGGATGCGACTTTATGAGGGGCACTATGGAGCCCACGCTGAAGAAGTCCGGGAGCACGAGAAAGTAGAGGTGCAGTATGTGGCTCTGGAGTGTCTCCCCGCAGAAGGCGAGCTCTCTGAGGAGCCTCGCCCTCTTGGATATCCTCATGCCCGTTGCCGACTCCACGGCCTTGACGGATGCGGATGTGTGGCTTACGGCACATATGCCGCAGATGCGCGACATGATGTGCTGGGCCTCGTCATAGCGGCGGCCTCGCAGCATCGCCTCGAAGAAACGGGGCGACTCGATTATCTCGAGCCTGAGCTCCTCTACGCGCCCCTTTCTTACGTTGATCACGATGTTGCCGTGGCCTTCGACCCTTGTCACCTCGTGAACGTTTATGTCGTGGTCCCTGTGCATGGTCAGTCGCCCCTGCCGGTTTTCTTGCGGACGGTGCAGCCGCCGTAAAGGTCGAGGCTTCTCGTAACGGAGTCGGCTGTGAGCCCGTAGCGCCTTAGGGTTTCCTCGTGTGCATCCACATTGGGATCATCGACCGTTCCGCGGCATCCCCAGCAGATGCTGCCGTAGGTGATGCATATGGCGTTGCATCCTGCCCTGGTTACAGGTCCCATGCATGTTGCGCCCCTTTCGAATACGCATATGTTGCCCGCCATCTTGCAGTCCACGCACACGGGGTGGTTAGGGACCTCCGGGGTCTTGCCGAGGAGCAATGCCTTCAGGGTCGAGAGGAACTCCTCTTTCGTTATGGGACAGCCGTGGATGTAGTGGTCGACCTCTATTACGGAGTCTATCGGTCTTGCACGTATGGTATCCTTTATCTTGCGGACGGCAGCATCCTTTCCGTAGACTATCCTCTTTGCCTCTTCCACAGGGAAGCGGTTCCTGAGGCAGTTCAGCCCGCCCGTGGAGGAACACGCACCCAGGGCGATGACCGTGGAGGCCCTCTTCCTTATCTCCTTGAGTTTCTTTATCTCCTCGCGCCTGGAGATGCTGCCTTCTACAAAGGCCACGTCGTAATCATCGCTCTTTTCGCTCATGGCCTCCCTGAAGTTCACGATGTCCACGAGCTTCACCAGATCGGGGAACTCGTCCTCGCAGTTGAGGACCATCAGCTGGCAGCCCTCGCAGCAGGTGAATGAAAAGAACGCAAGCCTCGGTTTTTTTACGGTGGGTATCATCACGGGATCCAGTGTGCTCGGCGGTTCCTTCCCCCGTGGCGGCGTCGGGAGGTACGCTGCGGCATCTCCCGCATAGTGCGGTATCGAACAGGCCCTTACAGCACCGGGGGCATCGAAATCTTAGCAGAAAAAGGGCCTTGTGTAAACTCGCCTTGATGCCCTGGACATTTATCGGTTAAAATTGTACCCTGTTCAGGACACGTTCGGTAGTCAGGTCACTTATGCCGTCGAAGACACATTCACCCGCAAAGGTTGTAATAGGCACCGCAGGACACGTGGACCACGGCAAGACCACGCTGGTTAAGTCGCTCACCGGCATGGACACCGACAGGCTCGCCGAGGAGAAGAAGAGGGGGTTGACCATAGACCTGGGGTTTGCCTACGTAGACCTTCCCGGAGGCGTACGCGCCGCCGTCATAGATGTGCCCGGACACGAGAGGTTCATAAAGAACATGCTTGCCGGTGTTACCGGCATTGACATGGTCCTTTTCTGCGTGGCAGCGGATGACGGTGTTATGCCCCAGACACGCGAACACCTCGATATAGTCAATCTTTTGGGGATACGTAACGGGCTCTTCGTCATAACGAAGGCCGACCTTGTGGATGCCCGCAGGCTCGGCGAGGTAAGGCGGGAGGTGACGGCCCTCTTAAAGGGTACAGGCCTCGAGGGCTCCTGTATCGTAGAGGCCTCCGCAACCACCGGGAGCGGCATGGAGGAGGTGAGGGAGCTCCTTGCCGGGTTGTGCCACAAGGCCCCGCAAAGAGACTCGAGCGGGCTCATGCGCCTGCCCGTGGACCGCTCCTTTACGATGAGGGGCTTCGGTACGGTGGTGACCGGCACGGTGGCATCCGGCGCCCTCAGGCGCTCGGACACGGTCCTTCTGTACCCGCACCGCAAAAGGCTCAGGGTCAGGGGCATAGAGAGCCACCACTTGAGTGTCGAGAGTGTTTCAAGGGGACAGAGGGCCGCCGTGAACCTTGCCGGCATCTCGTGCACCGAGGTTAAAAGGGGAGACATGCTCGTTTCGGGCGAAGTCGCCGCCTTGAAGGAGGGTGCAGGGAGGCTCGACTGCGTGCTCGACCTCCTTAGCTCCATGCCGAGGCCCCTTAAGAACCGCAGGCTCCTCAAGCTCCATTACCTCACAAGCGAGGTCCTTGCAACGGTCCTTCTGAGGGATCTCCGCGAGGCAGCCCCCGGCTCGAGGGTCTACGCGAGGATCAGGCTCAATGAACCGCTCATGATGTTCAGGGGCGACAGGTTCATACTCAGGGATCCGTCCGTCAACAGGACGATAGCCGGAGGCGAGGTGCTCCTCCCCTATTATTCGAGGGGGCTTGCGCCCGCAGTGAGGGATACTGACCTCGAGGGCCTTGAGGGCGGCGGAGCCGGGGAGGTCATATCCACGCTCCTTTCAAGGGGCGGCTACGGTGTGGAGAGGGACACGCTTTGCCTCATGCTGAACATGGACTGTGCCGAGCTCGATGATTTTCTTGCGGAGGAAGGGAGGTTCACCCTTGTGGGGGGCAGGGTCGTCAAGGCCTCTTCCGTCCGTGCCGTCAGGGATGCGGTGCTGAGTACGCTCTCTGTCCATCATCGGGAGCATCCCGGGGAGGTCGGGATGAAGGTCGACGAGTTGCTGGAGCACGTACTCGGTGTTGTGACGGGCAGGGTGGGAAGGGCTGCGGCGTCGGGGCTTTTCAGGGACGGTGTGCTGGATGAGCTCATAAGAGAGGGACGCTTGCGTAGGGAAGGGGCCCTCGTGGCCCTGGCCGGGCACAGGCCGGAAGCGGCCGGCGCCGAAAAAGAGGTCGAGGACGCCATACTGAAGGCCTTGGGAGATGGTTTTACGGCTACAAGGTCCGAAGAGATAGAAAGGCTCTGCAAGGGGGGCGCCGATGCCAAGAGGGTCCTTCAAAACCTCCTTCGGCGCGGGCTCGTGGTAAGGCTCAGGCAGGATGTGTTCATCTCGGCTGCAGCGCTTCGTACGGCAAGGGAGAGGCTCGAAAGGCGCATAAGCGAGAAGGGCCCCATAAGGGCCGCGGAGTTCAGGGATATACTCGGATGCGGAAGGAGGCTTGCGATAGATATACTCGAGTACTTCGACAAAGAGAGGGTAACGATAAGAAAGGGCGATGTGAGGATCCTCAGGTGAGGGGACATCTCATAGGGGGCTATGTCAATCATATCCAAGGCGGCTAAGAAGGTGAAAAAGGTTGTTTTGAGCCTTTGCCTGCTCTTTACAGCGGCGTTCCTCGTCGTCGCCTATACACCGGTTACGAACTACATGGCACGTCCTCTTACAACGGAGCCCGAGCTTCAAAGGGCCGACATAATAGCCGTGCTCGGGGGCGGCGCCTACAGGAACGGTGTCTTGAGCAGGGCCTCGAACGAGCGGCTCATCCACGGGCTTCTCCTGTACAGGGAGGGTTATGCCCCCGGGGTCATATTCCTCGGTGGAAGTATACTTGAGGCGTCGGGGAAGCTCCTGCATACGCTTTCAGGCTCAGAGGATACAGAGGGGATTGACGTGGTGGAGGCGGCCTTCATGCGCAGGATCGCGGTCGGGCTCGGGATGCCCGGTGATGACATGTACGTGGACAGCGGATCCACGAACACCTATACAAACATAAGGGCTCTGAAGGAGTTCATGGAGTCGGGTGGGCTTGCAAGCTGCCTCCTTGTGACATCGCCCACCCACATGTACAGGGCCATGAGGGTCGCGGGCAGACAGGGGCTTGAGTGCAGCCCCGCACCGGTGAAGGACTATACGCACCTGAGACGCGATCCCACGGACAGGGTCTCGCTTCTGAGGGAGGTCCTCTGGGAGTATGCAGCGCTCATCCTCTACAGGGTTTACGGTTATATATAAGGCATACGCACACGAGGTGACGGTGAACAGGGGTAAAAAGATAAAGCTTACGAGCTGGGCGAGCTGTGCCGGGTGAGCGGCCAAGATGGAGGCCAGCGCCCTGATGCAGGTCCTGCATCATCTGCCGAAGACAGACGATCCCGCGCTCCTTGTCGGAACCGAGACATCCGACGACGCCGCGGTATACCGCATTTCGGACGACCTTGCGGTTGTGACGAGCCTGGATTTTTTCCCGCCGATCGTCGATGATCCATACACCTTCGGTGGTATCGCCGCAGCCAACGCCCTGAGCGACATCTACGCCATGGGCGCAACCCCTCGTTTCGCGACGAACATGGTCTGTTTCCCGCGCAACCTCGACACCTCGGTACTGCTTGAGATACTCAGGGGAAGCACGGACAAGCTCAGGGAGGCAGGTGCGCTCCTCGTGGGCGGCCATTCCATCGAGGACAGGGAGATAAAGTACGGTCTTTCGGTCACAGGCTTAGTTGATCCGGCCCGTATGGTGACCAACAGCGGGGCGAAGGAGGGTGATCTTCTGCTACTCACAAAGCCCATAGGTACCGGTGTGATTACGAGCGCCGTAAAGGCCGGCAGGCTCTCGGAGGCCGGGGCTTCGGAGGTCGTCTCTTCCATGCTGGCGCTGAACAGGGACGCCTCCGAGGCCATGGTCGATGTGGGTGCGAACGCCTGCACGGACATCACAGGCTTCGGGCTGCTGGGACATGCGTTCGAGATGGCTGACGCCTCCGGGGTCAGCATGGTCATACGCTCCGGGGATGTGCCTTTCTTTCGAGGCGCTACGGAGTTGGTACTGTCCAGAAAGAACAGGCCACGCGCAATAGCATCGAACATGGACTTCCTCAAAGACCGGGTTGAGGTCTCGCCGGATGTTACGGAGGCCGTTGAACTCCTCCTCCATGACCCCCAGACATCCGGGGGGCTTTTGATCTCGGTACCACGGGAAAGGGCCGGTGATCTGCGGAATGGCCTGGAGGAAAGAGGGGGCGATGCATTTGTAATAGGGGAGGTCACGCGGAAGATGCCAAGGGCGATCGTAGTCGAGGGTGCGTAGCTGCGTAGTACCACGTGCAACCTGTTACGGAAGCCCCCAACAATATCTGCCCAAATCCGGACACTTCTAAATTGGTAAGAATAGGACATTATCTAAATTGGCTTGACATCTGCTCAAATCAGTATTGACAACGGGACAGCGAACTGTTAAATTGATGAGATATATTGTCAACAATCGAAGTGGTCCCATCGTCTAGTGGCCCAGGACGTCGCCCTCTCAAGGCGAAAACACGGGTTCGACTCCCGTTGGGACCGCCAGGCTTTTCCTCAACAAAACCAGGGAACTGCATGCATGCAATTCCCTGTTTTTGTCGTAATAAGGAGGACTCCCCCTGGAAACACTTACGGCCCTCGACTCCAGACTCTTCTACCTGCTCAACACACACTGGACAAGCACTGTTATCGACGCTCTGATGTTCTACGTAACGGAGATGGAACGGCACAACCTGCCTGTACTCATGGCCGTGGTATTGGGTGTTATACTGTGGATAAGGGGAGACCGGTGGGTGTTCGTCCTGCTCCTGATTGTCCTGGCTTTCAGTGACTTCACAACATTGATTCTGAAAAAGACCTTCGTGAGGCCCAGACCATGCCATGCACTCGAAGGGGTAAGGCTGCTCGTAGGCTGCGGCAGCTCCTACTCCTTTCCGTCCGCCCACGCGGCCAACATATTCTCCACCATGGGACTTCTATCCCTTAACTATCACAGGTGCGCGCCGTTTCTCATCACCATTGCCTTCTTGGTGGCATATTCGAGGATATACATGGGGGTACATTACCCCTTTGACGTGGTGTCCGGTATGGTCTTGGGCTCCGCGTACGCGCTCGTCTTCTTCAAGCTGCAGAAAAGGTTCATACCAAGGGTGGACAAATACCTGTGCAGGAAGTTCAAGGGAAGCCTCGGTGAAAAGTAACAACAATTACAAGAGATACTTCTCCATCCTGCTCGTCTTTTTCACCCTGTTCCGCATCCTCTACATCATCTACACCCCGTTTACCCTGTCTCCTGACGAGACACACTACTGGGAATGGTCGAGGAGGCTGGACCTGAGCTACTACAGCAAGGGACCGATGGTGGCGTATGTGATCGCCTTCTTCACCGCTCTCTTTGGAGACACCGAGTTCGGGGTAAGGGCGGGAGCCGTCTTTTTTTCGGCCCTGACGAACATCCTCATCTTCCATCTCGGCAGGGAGCTCTTCCACAGCGAAAAGGTCGGTTTCTACGGCGCCCTGCTTTCGAACATCACGCCGATATTTTCGGCCGGGGCGATACTGATGACCACGGACGCCCCATTTGTCTTCTTCTGGACCGCCTCCATCTATGCCTTCAAAAAGGCGGTGGATACCAAGCGCCCGCTTTGGTGGTACCTCACCGGTATTACCATAGGGCTTGGATTCCTGAGCAAATACACCATGGTCCTGATATACCCGTGCCTGCTCCTCTACCTCGCCTTTTCACGAGACAGGGTGTGGCTTGGAAGGAGGGAACCGTACATTGCGTCACTTCTGAGCCTGCTGGTATCGAGCCCCGTCATATACTGGAACCTGACCCACGGACTTGTAACCGTGCGCCACACCATGGGACAGGTCCAGGTAAAGGAAGGCCTGACCGTCTCTCTCGACTCCTTCCTGGAGTTCATCGGCTCCCAGGCAGGGCTCATCACCCCTATCATATTTATTGGACTCGCATACGGTGTAGTCATGTGCGGCAAGGAGGGCTTCACAAAAAAGAAAAGGGCATCCCTCATCGTCTTCTTCACATCCGCCCCGCTCTTCGGCCTCTTCCTCGCCAAGAGCCTGCATGCCAAGGTACAGGGCAACTGGGCCGTTGCATCCTACATAACCGCATTCATAGGGACGTCGTATGTCTTCGCAAGACTGTATGAAAACAGTGGCATCAAGCCAAGAAGGCTCTTGAGCGTACTCGCAGGGTCCGGACTCTTCATCGGGGTTGCCGCAAGCTTCCTCGTCTACTTCCCATGGGCATTGAAGCCCTTCGGCGTCAAGGACATAACGAGCAAGGCGCCTTACGACAAGGTGAGCGGATGGGATGAGCTCGGTGAGAGGGTCGGACGCATGGCAGGCGGCCGGGAGGGTAAGGGCTTGTTCATAATCAGCGACAGGTACCAGATAACAAGCGAGCTTGCGTTCTATGTGCCCGGACACCCTGTAACCTACAACCTCTACAACGGAAGAAGGCGGATGAACCAGTACGACTTGTGGCCGGGGTTCGAGGATCTGACCGGCTTCGATGCCATATACGTTAAAAGCGGCAACGTCGAGGCCGAGCCTTTTGTAAAAGAGGCATTCGACAGATGTGAAAGGGATGTGATATTCCTGGAGAGGGGCCGGAGGTACTTTTCCATATTCAGATGCTATAACTTCCATGGCATCAAGGTCCCGCAGAGCGCGTGGAAGTTCTGAGTTTCCGCCGTCGGACTGGACATGGACCTGCGGTGCGGCTTTTCCGCTATGCACGCCCGGCCAGACGGCCGTAGAAACATGAGAAGAGCGCCCATGCAGCAAGCCCCCGTTAAAAAAAACCCACACCGGTCCCATGACGCTTCCGGAAGGACTTATGGAGTAGGCAACGGTAGATACGGCCGATGATCGCGGGCTCACCGGTTGCCCCTTCTAACCATGATCCACCGCGTAAGCATGAAAGCCCCCAATGATGCAGGCTGTAAGGGCAAAGGCCTTTAACATCGAGCTTCACCATCTACACCCGCCGCTTATCAAGGCCGCCCAGTCACGGGCCTACTTCGGCTCTACGTCACCGCCGCCTCCAAGCCATGCATCAAACCCGCCCTTCAACGCCCTTACACGCTTGAAGCCCATCTGCCTTAAGATCAGCACCCCACGGGCGCTGAGAGCCTCGTTTGGTCACGTGCAGTACGTTACTATCTCGGCGTCCCTGGGAAGGGCCGCGGCCTTTAGTCTCAACTCACGCGGGGGTATGCGTATATCGCCGCTTATCCTGTACCGGCTCGTTGTGTATGAGTGCTGCGACCTCAGGTCCAGGATATAAACCTCCTCACCCCTTTCGAGCTTTGACTTGAGTTCCTCCACAGTGATGCGTGGCACTGGGACATGGTGATCGTGATCACCCTCCTCGGCGTCGGCGAGTGCACATGCCGCTACGAGGAAGAAAGAAATCACGGCACATATGAACTTTACCCTGAACACCATAACATACAGCCTCCTGTGTACTCGAAAAAAAACAGCGGCCCGAAGACCGCCCTGGGCAGTTTAACGTCATGCCCGGGACTAGCATCGGCACCCCTCGCTGCAATGGGCGACCCTGGGTACGATAAACCTTCTGGGCATACTGACCCCTCCTTTCTCTACGTTTATACCTTTTCACAGAGCTTGGTCCATGTAAGGACGCAGCTACCATACCCTTGGCCCGTCCATCCGGCAGACATGGCCCGCAAGGCCGTCCTCTGGCATGAGCTTATCGAGCCTTTTCTTTTGTCTCGGGGTCAGGAGCCGCTTGAGCTCCTGCAGCCTTTCTATGCGGTAGAACCTCATCCGTCCCCTCAGCTCCTCGATATCCTGTATCTTGGCCTTGACCGCCTTCAGATCAACCGGCTCACCCATGAGAAGCTCCTTAAGCTCGACCTCGGCAACATCGATGTCAGCCCCAAGCCTTATCATCGCCTTTCTGTATTCGAGCCTGATGTCGCTGACCTTCCTCCTCTGCTCGTCGCTGAGGTCAAGCTGCAAGAAGATACGACCCCAGAATTGGCCGCTGCGCCCTGCGTGTTTTTCGTACTTCTTCAAATGGTGGGCGCCGGCCTTTGCCGTCCCTTTGTCCGCACACCCCGACGGTTCTGAATACGAAGTACCGAAAAGCAGGAGAACCACGACAACCCCTGCCACGAGACCGCTCAAACGAACCATAACACACCTCCCCGGGACGAGGCCGTCACATGAACCTGCTTTCGACCCATCCCCTCAGGACCTTCCAAGGTTTCTGCTTCACCTTTGAGAATATCCAGCGGTAAAACTCCTCCGGATCATCCTCGCCCCTTATGATATCGTAGTACCTGTGCATGATCTGCGGATCCTTCTCCACCATACGGTACCAGAGCCTTGGATGGTTGTATACGAGCCGCGCCAGCCTGACGAGCGACGAAAAACCACGGTACATCTTCTCAGAGAGCCAGTCCTGGTACCCATCCGTATCCGCCGTGCCAGCCTCGAGGCACCCGGCGACCACGTCGGAGGCCGCCTGTGCGGTCTTAATCGCAAAGTAGATACCCTCGCCCAGAAACGGGTCCACCATGTGGCCCGCATCCCCCACCGCAAGGACCCTGCCCTTCACAACCCTGGGTATCCCCTCATAGTGCAGCGGGATCGTACACCCGACCCTGCGCGGTATCTCCATCCCCTTCAATACACTGTGAGAGGAAACGAACTCGGAGAAACACTCCTTTATCCTTCCGCCCACCCTGCGGCTCTCCCCTGCGATACCGACCGAAAGGAACCTCTTTTTGGGGAATATCCAGGCGTAGCCGTATGGCACGGAACCGAAGTCTATGAACAGCCGCCCATGTATATCCTCCACTTGAGAAGGGTCATACGGCACCTCCGCAGTGAGCGATACCGCGGACTCCTTGGGATTTAGGCCGAAGTACCTTCTTGCCACCCCGCCCGAGGCCCCGTCGGCGCATATGAGGAACCTCGCATCGAAGCTCTCTCCGGTCGCGCACAGGACACGCACGCTTCGCCCCGTATCATTGAAACCGGTAACCTTCCTCCCCTCCAGGACCTCTGCACCAGCCTCCCTGGCCCTGTCTACGAGAAACTTGTCGAAGACATCCCTTCTTACATTATAACCCACGGGACGATCGGAGATGATGTCCAGCGACCTTTCGCCTCTGAAGCTGAATGTCGCCCCCTTGACCGTGGCTTCGACAGTACCGGATATATCGAAGTCAAGTATCTTGTCTATTTTTGTCGATACACATCCACCGCAGGATTTATACCTCGGGAAACTCTCCTTGTCGAGTCCGAGGACCTTGAAGCCTTTCGATGCGAGACGGTACGCCGCCGTGGCCCCAGCAGGACCCAAACCAACGATGATTGCGTCGTACATGTTTACTCGGTCTCCTTTTCCACGCTGTATTCCATGAAGTCGCCCCAGAAACCCGTCTTGAGCAGCGACTCATACTCCCACCTTAGAACCTTGAGGTGTTCCTTCTCCATCTCAAGGAGCTTCGTCAAAAAGACCTTTTCTGCCGGCAACTCGGCCTCCTTGAGAAGCCCGCCATAGAACTCGACCGCATTCTCCTCGTTCTCGATGGCGATGCTCACGGCCTTCTGGTCGCTCTGGTCTGTTGCGAGCTTTTCAATCAACTCGTTTTCTTCCGGAAACTTCAGGGAAGCCTCCTTCTGCCCATACGGGGAGCCTGCCTTGAGCGCCTCCTCGTAACTCATCCAGCCCTCGCCCTTATTGAGGGACTCGACGACAGCCTTCACGGCCTCGATGTGCTGAAGCTCCTCGTCGGCAAGATGCCTGAAGACACCTTTTCCCATCTCATCGGTCACAATCTCCGCTGCACGCTTGTAGAAGACATGGCCTGCCATCTCTGCCTTGAGCGCTGTAGACAACGCGTCTACCACGGTCTTTTCCCTGGACCCTTCCATGGAACCTCCATATGGTTGAGGGTGAAGAAACCTTTTTATTCCTTAGCCGTCCTGCCGGCCTTTTCTATCTCACGCTTGTGTTCCACGGCCTCGCCCCGTATCTTGTCCTCACAGGCATGGCAGATCAGCGTATCGGAAGGCTTGCCGCACACAGAACACAGGTGCGGCTTCTCGGCAGGTTTCTTTTCGGCCGTTTTCTTCTCTTCCATACCATCCTCCTTCGCTGCTTGAAGATCATTCAGAAGCTCTCCGCACGGGCAGCCTCGGTGGAAGACCCGAAGCCCCCGCAGGGAGTATCCCCTATATCATAGGGATCACCATATCACACCAGGCCCGCTGAGCCCGAAGCCGGCTTTGGCAATGCCTCCACCCGCGCATCTTAATCGATTACAGCCATGCAAGCAAGGATATCTTCAAAGACAATACTTCATGTCCTTGAAGGAGAAGCCCTTCAATGCCGGTACATCCACACCCTTGTGCTGTATGAAAACCTTCATCTTGTCGCCCACACCGCCGGGCATTATAAGATCCTTGATCCCCTGGTTGCGGGCAATGGCATCGCAGTCCTTTAAAGAGGGGGTACCCACCTCTTCAAGCTCATCCAGCACCCCCAGACCCAGAAGAAAATTCCGCTGGTTCGTGTACCCCGTCGGCTCGAGCCCTGCCCTAAGGCCTGCGTTCCTTATCGCGGTAAAGTCCACGTGACAGGTTATATCCTGCATGCCCACGGCATGGTAAGGGTTGTCGTTAAGTGTATGACGGTAGTGGCACATGAGTGTACCCCTCATGCCTTCGGCGTACAGGAGGCGGGCCGGCATGCCGTAGTCCACGGTAATTACGAATCCGCGATCCAGAAGCGACCCTGCCCGTTGTATCCACTCTCTGGCCGCAAGCCCCACCTCGGCCTGCTGGCCGATGTGGAGTTGCAAGTCCAGTTCTTCAAAGTATCCGGCAAGCTCGTCCGTGGACGGCTCCCCCTCCACATCGATGAGTCCTCCCTCCCCGTCTGTTGCGGTATAGACCTCTTTGAGCCCGTCTTCACGCCGCACCACCCGGTGAAACGGCATGGAGTCCAGAAGCTCCAGTGAATAGATGCACCCGGTAACGGGGCCGCCGACCTCCTCGATATCTCCGCACCACCTCGTCCTTTCGGATCGCTCCTTCCACAGGTGCGGATTCTTCTCCACCAGCACCGACCTAACCGTGTCGAAACACGCGGGATAGCGCTCCGCCAGCGTCTCCAGGACGACCTCTGTAAGCAATCCCCTGCCGGCTCCCGCCTCTACAAGATGAAAGGGAGACGGCCTGTCGAGTACGGTCCACATCTCATGGAGCTGTGTCGCGAGCATCCTCGCAAAGACCGGGCTTATGTCCAGGTTCGTAACGTAATCCCCTTCAGCGCCCCATCTGCTGCACTCGGTTACATAGTAGCCGCCCTCAGGGTGATACAGCGCCGCGTCCATGAACTCGGCAAAGGTTATTGGCCCCTTCTCTTCTATAAGCCCCGTTATCACCTCATAGAGGGAGGCGTGCGGCACCCCAGCCGGACCTTTGATATCCCCGGTTTTAACAACTCTCTCGGTGCCCATCACAGTTCACTGCGCTTACGCTGAAGCAAGCTCCCTGAACGCCTCTCGCGGCGCCATGCACATCTGGCAGTATTCAGGCGGGTAGTCACCCTCGTGGACGTAACCGCACTCAATGCATATCCACTTCTTCGTCTCTCCCATAAGACCTCTAACGACGGTTTTATACGTCACCCATAAGAACACTATGTGCTACTTGCCCAGAACCGTCTCCCACAGGTCCGCATGCTTTTCCTCATCCTCGAGTATGCTCTCCAAAAGACGCCTCGAAGTGACATCGCCGAGCTCGTCGCAAAGCTTTATGTGCTCCTTGTAACGTTCAATGGCCTCGTACTCGGCCTTAAGGTCGTCTCCGACCATCTTCTTCAGCGCACCTCCCCTCTTTACAGGAACGGGCTTCTGTACAGGGATGCCGCCGAGGTACTTGATCCTTTCGGCAAGCTTTTCGGCGTGCTTCATCTCATCGATCGCCGACTCCTTGAACTTTCCGCTTACCGCGACACTTTCCACGCCGGTGGCCTCATAGTGGTGCCCCATGTACTGAATAATCGCACCGAGCTCATACGCCCTGTCAAGGTTCAGCGCGTCAATGATCTTTTTATTGCCCTTCTCCTTTGCCATACGAACCTCCGTAGCCAGTTTTTGTACGAGAAACATTCTAACCACAAACAAATATTCCATGCAACCCCTAAATTATACATCAGGAAGGGATAATTTCCACCGAGGCTTGACACCTCCTGGATCCGTGCTCTATATTATTTGAGGTATCTATTCCATCAAACCCGAGGGGAGGCGATATGAGTATGCGTATTCATGGCGTACCCATCCTCTCGCAGCTAAAAATCACTTTGCAGGTCTTCAGCCCGTTCACCGTAGCCGGCGGGAAGGATGGATCAAGGCACCACATGCGGTATGACGGGCCGGAGTTCCCATACCCCCTTCCATACTGAGCCAAGGGCGGCCTCCAAGACCGCCGGCCCACTAAACCCCGAAAGCGACGTACACATCGAACCTCTTACGGAAAAACCGTCCCGACACGGTACAGAAAAAGCCCCGGGACCGCTGGTTCCAGAGTGCATGGTCGTCAGGGCTGGGGATGCGTCTTCCATATTGCACAAGGTCCCGAGTGCTGCCCGGCAACACCATGTCAAGCTTCACTTAATGGCCGACCTTCTGCGCATGGCAAGGACGGCGGCCGCACCAGCGCCGAGGAGCAGGAATGTAGACGGCTCGGGAACCGGCGTGAAGCCCGGTGTACCTGCCCCTCCGGCCGGCGCACCGCATGGAAGCGGCGGATCGCCTATGTTCCTGTACTGGTCGACCCAGGATGTCAGGTACGGCCCGGCTACAGGGGTGTATTTTGAGGTGAAGACGAAGACGTCCGTACCGGGCTCGTAGTTTGAGCCGCAGCAGGCTGAGGTGTAGCCCGATGGTGCTATGGGCTTTAAGACCTCCAAGGTGCCGCATGGTGTGTTGGCGGATTCGTATCGTACCAGTGGAGCACGTAGGGCGAGCGGTTGTGTAGCAGGCTCATTCGCATTGATACGGCTGTCAGAAGGAGAGTATCCCCTTGAGCTCGTCTATGCGGTCTATGATGAACTCGCAGCCGCAGCCCTCGAGCGCCTCCCTGCCCCTGAAGCCGTAACCGGCCCCTATGGTCCTTACGCCGGCGCGCCGGCCTGCCTCGCAGTCTATGGCGCTGTCGCCCACGAATACGGTTTCGTCCCTTGTGGCCCCGATAACATCGATGGCTGCAAGGAGCGGCTCGGGGTGCGGCTTTTTGTTCCTCACCGAGTCACCGCCGATTACCACACCGAAGTACCTCTTCATACCCAGCCCTTCGATTATCCTTTCTGCAAGTTCCACAGGCTTGTTGGTGGCCACGGCCATCTTCCTCCCAGTGAGATCTATGTGGCGGAGGGTGTCCAGGGTACCTGGATAGGGCTCTGTTTCGACCAGTAGATGCTCTCCATAGTAGCCGAGGAATATCCTCTTTGCCCTGTCGAGGTCCGACCGTGCCTCTTCGGGCAGTACCTTCTCGAGAAGGGAGGTAACCCCCCATCCTATCCTGGCCTTTATATCCTCGGCGGGCATCTCGCCGTATCCCATCTCGCGGAGCGTGCGGTTGGCGGCCCACGCGATGTCTCCGCTCGAGTCTACAAGGGTTCCGTCAAGGTCGAATATCACGAGTTCAGCCTTCACAACACCTTCTCCCTTCAGGACGCCGGACGCATGTAACGCCAAAGGGCGAAAAGGCGGTCTGGACATCCTTACAAGCTTCTGCTAAGCTCTATTGCAACATACTATGATACATCAAGCCGCGCATCTTTTCTACAGGATTTTTCCGGCGCACAGGATGCACGCCGGAGAGGCCAGGGGGCGGAGATGATAAGAAGGGCGTGTGTGGCGGGGCAGTTCTACCCCGGGGAGCCGTCGTCGTTGAGGCAGGCCGTGGCCGACCTCCTTAAGACGGGCAAAGGTGGGCGCGAGAAGGCAGTGGCCATTGTGGCCCCGCACGCAGGCTACATATACTCGGGCAGGGTCGCGGGAAGAGTGTACTCAGAGGTGGTGGTTCCCGACAGCATTGTACTCATAGGCCCGAACCACACCGGACTCGGGGCGAATGCAGCGGTCATGGTCAACGGGATCTGGGAGACCCCCATAGGAAATATCGAGGTGGACCGGGACCTCGCCATGGCGGTCGCAGGCGCCACACCGTCCTTTTCAGAGGACAGTGTGGCACACCTCGGCGAGCACTCGCTCGAGGTGCAGCTCCCGTTCATCCACACCATCAACCCCTCTGCACGGATAGTACCCATAACGGTCATGTCGGCCGGCCCGCGGGAGTGCGAGGAGATGGGCCGGGCGATCGCCGGTGCGATACGTTCCCACCCGGGTGAGGTCCTCATCGTGGTGAGCAGCGACATGAACCACTACGAGCCCGATGACGTCACGAGGGAGAAGGACAGGCATGCAATAGACATGGTCCTTGAACTCGACTGGATGGGGCTTCTCAAGGTTACGGCGGAAAGACATATAACCATGTGCGGCGTGGTACCGGCGGCAATAGCCATTGTTGCGGCCCGGCATCTCGGTGCCGGCGAGGCGAGGCTTTCAGCCTATGCCACATCCGGCGAGGTGAGCGGGGATTACACCCACGTAGTCGGATATGCCGGAATAGTAATAAAGTAGACGAGCCAGGACCAAAGCCAGTGGACTTTAAGCCCCGGACCTTTTCTATCATTCTTCCACCGCCCCCCTGCGGCGGGGGAATAAGCAGGATGGAGTACCCTCCTGGTGATCTCCTAAGAGGCCTCAGACTCCGCGACCGATCAGCCCTTGTTCCGTTCAGCCGGAAGTCACAGCAATAAAACCTTCACTATTCCGGCAATAATTGATATCATGATCTGTCAGTTCGAGATCAACGTAATCCGAAAGGAACGCCCATGACAGTACGCACACGATTTGCACCGTCACCTACCGGTTACCTGCACATAGGGGGGGCGAGGACCGCCCTCTTCAACTGGTTGTTTGCGCGCCACCACGGGGGAAGGTTCGTGCTGAGGATAGAGGATACGGATGTCGCGAGGTCCACAGAAGAAAGTATCAACGCCATACTCGACGGCATGCGGTGGCTCGGCCTCGACTGGGATGAGGGCCCCTTCTACCAGAGTAAGAGGTTCGACCTATACAGGGAGCACGTCGAAAGGCTCCTCAGGGCGGAGATGGCGTACCGCTGCTGGTGCACCCCCGAGGAGCTCGAGGAGAGGAGGAAAAAGGCCATCGAGGAGGGCCGACCTCCGCGCTACGACGGCCGTTGCAGGAATAGGACCGACACCCCTGAGGGGGCCTTTGCCGTGAGGTTCAAGGTGCCGCCGGGAAGGACCGTCTTCGAGGACATGATAAAGGGACAGATATCGTTTGAGCACGGGGAAATAGAGGACCTCGTCATACTGCGGAGCGACGGGACACCGACATACAACCTGTGCGTGGTAGTAGACGATGCGACCATGAATATCACGCACGTCATAAGGGGAGACGACCACATAAACAACACCCCAAAGCAGATACTCCTTTACGAGGCACTCGGCTACTCGGTCCCATCCTTCGCGCACCTGCCCATGATACTGGGTGCCGACAGGACCAGGCTCAGCAAACGACACGGGGCGACCTCCGTGACGGCGTACAGGGAGATGGGGTATCTGCCGGAGGCGCTCGTAAACTATCTTGCGAGGCTTGGGTGGTCCTACGGGGACCAGGAGATATTCACGAGGGAAGAGCTCGTGGATAAGTTCAGCCTGGAGTCTGTGGGAAAGTCCTCGGGCATCTTCAACCCGGAGAAGCTCCTTTGGCTGAACCATCACTACATAAAGGAGTCCCCGACCGAGAGGCTTGTGCCGGAGTTTCTCAGACACCTTGAACGGCTCGGTGTAGACGGCTCAAGAGACGAACGGGTCCCCGTGATAATAGAGACGCTCAAGGAGAGGGCCAAGACCCTCAGGCAGATGGCGGAGGATGCGCTCTTCTACTTCAAGGAAGATGTAACCTACGAGGAAAAGGCGGCACGCAAGTTCCTGACCCCTGACAAGGCGGAGCTCTTCCGTATGTTAATAGAGAGGCTCGCTTCCCTGGACCCATTCACACGGGACGCCATCCAGGACGCATTCGATTCCGTACTGCGTGAAAAAAGGCTCGGCCTCGGAAAGCTCGCACAGCCCGTGAGGGTGGCGCTCACAGGCACCACCGTGAGCCCGGGCATATTCGAGACCATAGAGGCCCTGGGCAGGAAACGGACCGTAAAGAGGCTGAAGGACGCCTGCGAGTTCATTGAAAAGACCTCTCCAGAGACGACCGCCACCCGGTAGACGACGCACGGTCAAGCGCACGGTCCTTGACTACGCGAAAACACACGGACTGTAAATCCCTTGACATGGGAATTCATATGGGCTAAATAGTTCAATGCCCTTTGGAGGTAAACCTATAGAAAGGCAACGACACAGTATGTTCAATAAAGTACTCATAGCAAACCGCGGCGAGATCGCCTCGAGGGTGATAAGGGCCTGCCGGGAACTCGACATACCGACCGTGGCCATATACTCGGAGGCAGACTCCACGTCCCTGTACGTAAAGAAGGCGGACGAGGCCTACATGGTGGGACCTGGACCTGTTGAGGGCTATCTCAACATCCACCGTATAATAGACCTCGCCACAAGGATAGGCGTTGATGCGATACATCCGGGTTACGGCTTCCTGTCGGAAAACCCCAGATTCCCGCTCCTCTGCGAAAGGCGCGGCATAACCTTCATAGGTCCATCGAGCAGGGCCATCGCAAGCATGGGCAACAAGGTCATGGCAAGGCAGATGATGAAAAAGGCTGGGATACCCGTGCTTCCCGGCACCGACGGTCCGGTTAAGGATACAGAAGAGGCGCTCGAGTGGGCCGAAAGGATCGGATACCCGGTGATGGTGAAGGCCGCTGGCGGAGGCGGAGGCAGGGGGCTCAGGATCGCAAGGGATCCAAAAGAGCTCGAAAACGCCCTTGAAACCGCGCGAAAGGAATCCAGGGCCGCCTTCGGGGTGTCGGACGTATTCCTTGAAAAGTATATAGAGAATCCGCATCACATAGAGTTCCAGATACTCGCGGACAAACACGGCAACACAGTTCACCTTGGAGAGAGGGACTGCTCCATCCAGCGCAGACACCAGAAGCTCGTGGAGATAGCCCCCTCGCTCATACTCGACGAAAACCTTAGACGGACGATGGGTGAAGCGGCCGTGGAGGCGGCAAGGGTCGTCGACTACACGAACGCAGGCACGGTCGAGTTCCTCGTCGACAGCAAGAAGAACTTCTACTTCCTGGAGATGAACACCAGGATACAGGTCGAGCACCCCGTAACAGAAGAGATCACCGGAATCGACCTTGTGAAGAAACAGATCGAGATAGCCGCGGGAAAACCGCTGGACTTCGGACAAGAGGACGTCAGGAGATTCGGATATGCCATGCAGTGCAGGATAAACGCCGAAGACCCGAAGCACGGCTTCCTGCCCAACTCCGGCAAGATCACCGCGTACTACTCGCCAGGCGGCATAGGGGTACGGATAGACGGCACGGTGTACCGGGACTACATCATCCCCCCGCACTATGACTCCCTCATCGTCAAGCTGATAGTCACCGGGTCGACGTGGGATGAAACGGTCCGCAGGATGAGCCGCTCCCTTGACGAGTTCGTCATAAGAGGGGTGAAGACTACGATACCGTTCCTTAGAAACATGATGAACGATGAAGACTTCAGGTGCGGAAACTTCGACACCGGTTACATCGACAGAAAACCGGAGCTTCTACAGTACTATGAGTACGGCGAGCCGACAGACATCGTTGCCGCCATATCAGCCGCGATAGCCGCTGACTACGGATTCTGACGGAGGTATGTTGTATGGCTTCTAAGAAAGGCACGTCAAGTAAAGATAAAGGGAAACACAAGACTCTTATCACCGACACGGTCCTGAGGGACGCCCACCAGTCGCTTCTTGCCACGCGCATGCGGACCTCAGACATGCTCGAGATCGCCTCCCTTCTGGACAAGGTCGGCTACTGGAGCCTCGAGGTATGGGGCGGGGCGACATTCGATTCCTGCCTGAGGTTCCTCAAGGAAGACCCGTGGGAGAGGCTCAGGGCCTTGAGGAAGGCGATCCCGAATACGAGGCTACAGATGCTTCTCAGGGGGCAGAACCTCGTCGGTTACAGGCACTATGCAGACGACGTGGTCCGGAAGTTCGTCGAGCGGGCCGCCTCCAATGGAATCGACGTCTTCAGGATATTCGACGCACTCAACGACCTCAGGAACCTCGAGACCGCGATAGAGGCTGCAAAGAAGGCGAAAAAGATCGTCGAGGGGACCATATGCTACACGGTAAGCCCCGTGCACACGATCGACGGCTTTGTAAAGCTCGCAATGGAGCTTGAGAAGATGGGGGCCGATGTAATATGCATAAAGGACATGGCCGGCATACTCGTACCTTCCGTTGCCCATGAGCTCGTCTCAAGGCTTAAAAAGAAGGTCTCACTCCCGGTACACGTCCACGCACACGACTCGGCCGGGCTAGCCTCGATAAGCTACTTCAAGGCGATAGAGGCCGGGGCCGACATAGTGGACACGGCCATATCCTCGCTCGGATCAGGCTCAGCGCAGCCGCCGACCGAGAGCATCGTAGCCGCGTTGAAGGACACCCCCCGTGACACCGGGCTCGATCTTTCGCTCCTCGACGAGATAGCATCAAGGGTGCGCGAGTTGAGAAAAAAGTACAAGCGCTTCGAGAGTGAATACACGGGTATAAATCCGAAGATCCTGGTGGCCCAGATACCAGGTGGCATGATATCCAACCTTGCGCAGCAGCTCAAGGAGCAGGACTCACTCGACAGGATGGACGAGGTCCTCGAAGAGGTGCCCAGGGTACGAGAGGATATGGGCTACCCGCCCCTTGTAACACCCACGAGCCAGATCGTTGGTACGCAGGCCACCCTCAACGTGCTCACCGGCGAGAGGTACAAGGTCATAACGAGCGAGACGCGAAACTACTTCAAGGGGCTCTACGGCAGGCCCCCCGCCAAGATGAACCCCAAGGCCAAGAAAAAGGCCATCGGGGATGAAAAGCCCATAACCTGCAGGCCGGCGGACCTTCTCGAGCCCGAACTCGAAAGGATCGCGAGAGAGGTGGACGGAAAGGCGAAGAGTGTCGAGGACATGCTCACGTACGCGCTTTTCCCCATGGTGGCGCTCGAGTTCTTCGAGCAGAGGGAAAAGGGTACGCTCGAACCAGAGCCGCTCGAGGAGGTGACCGAGGAGGGAGAGATGCCCCACCATGCGCGTCACCTGGCACCCAGCGAGTTCAACATCACGGTCCACGGAGAGACCTACAGGGTAAAGGTCGCTGGCGCCGGCCACAAATCCGAGGGCAAAAGGCCCTTCTTCATCAAGATAGACGACCGGCTCGAAGAGGTCATAGTCGAATCGCTCACTGAGGTGATACCCACCACCGCTGGTGTAATCGAGGCGGAAAGCGTTCCGCAGTCTGTACGCCCCAAGCCCAAGGGGGAAGGGGACGTTACCACCCCTGTGCCAGGCAAGGTGACCTCCATAAAGGTAAATACGGGTGACAGGGTCTCTGAAGGCGATACGGTGTTGACCGTAGAGGCGATGAAGATGGAAAACGAGGTCCATACCCCTGTGAGCGGAGTGGTCAAAAAGATACTGGTGAAGATCGGCGACGACGTGAACCCCGACGAGACGCTCATGGAGATAGAGAAGGAATAAGGCAGGTCCGAATCGATCGGTTCCCTCTTTAATATGCCCGCTTTAGCAAAAGTCCTCTCCGTCGTATTCCCTGTATTCTGCATAATAGGGCTTGGATACCTCTTTGCAAGGTTCAAGACCATCAGCCTTGAACCAATAATCGAGGTGCTGCTCTACCTTACCATACCGGCGCTGGTCATCTCGTCACTGTCGCAGAAGGAGATTCGTCCCGGCGAACTCTTCCTGATCTCCGCCGCGGCGCTCGGTGTGGTGGTATGCACTGGCCTTGCAAGCCTGGCCTACCTCACGATCACCGGCAGGCGCGATATGAGGGGCTTCTACCTTACGACCATGTTCATGAACTCGGCGAACATCCCCTTCCCCATAGCGCTTCTGGCCTTCGGCAGGGACGGGCTCGCCGTTGCGGTACTCTATTACATAGCCATAAGTGTGCTCGTCTATTCCATAGGGATATACATAGCCAAGGGGAGCGGCGGATACGCCGAGATCTTCAGGCTGCCGCTTATCTACGCCGCGGTCATAGGTGTGGGGCTCAACCTCATGCACATCAGGCTTCCCGGCACGGTGCTCACAACAATGGACATGCTCGGGGCGGCGACCATCCCCCTCATGCAGATAAGCCTGGGCTACAGGCTCTCCTCCACGCGGCTTTCGCATCTCGGGACCTCGCTTGCCGCCTCGGTCATAAGGATAGGGGGCGGACTCCTGGCGGGATACGCCATGGTTACGCTGCTCGGCTTAGAGGGTGTGAGCAGAAGTGTCGTACTGCTGACCTCTGCCATGCCGTCGGCGGTGATAAACTTCGTGATGAGTCACAGGTACAAGGTCCAGAGCGAACTGGTGGCCTCCACAGTGGCGCTTAGTACCGTCATGAGTATCGCCACGGTACCGCTTATTCTCATGTGGCTCATGTAGGTCAGCATTGACTATGGGGAAAAAGAGCCGTAAATTTATACTCGCGGGACTCATAGCAGCCCTTGTCCTGAGCGGTTTTGTCGGATGGATGTGGGGCGGGGAGATGAAACTGGCCGCTTCAAGAAAGGCCGAACTCCTCGAGGCATCCAAGGAGTACCGCAGGTTCAAACACGAAGTACTCTCTCCCTTGAAAAGGGAGGCGGCGGAGCTCCGCATCCGACTCGAGGAGGCCCGCAGGCTGGGTGATACCCAAGGTATCCTGCGGACCGAGACGGAGCTCGCCGCATCACTCGCGGAGCTCAAAAAGGCCGAGGGTGAGGCCGCGCGACTCCACGAAAACAAGGTCCGTGCCGAGGCCGCCTTCAGGGGGTCTTCAGCGGCATGGTATGGATTCTACCGGATAACCGGCTTTTCAGGGAAGCTATTCCTCAACCTCCTCAACCTTCTCGTCATACCGCTCGTCGTATCGAGCCTGGTTACCGGCATGGTCTCGCTCGGCGATATCCGCCATGTGGGACGAACCGGGCTGAGGACCGTCATATACTACCTTGCCACCACCTCCATCGCGGTGATAGTAGGGATCGCACTCGTAGAAGTCATCTCGCCCGGCAGCGGTGTCGAAGGGGCCTCGGCGGTCGCCGGGAGCGTCCAAGGCAAGGAGGAGATGGGAATACTGGACACCGTCCTGAGGGTGTTCGTTGATGAACACGACGGCGCCAGGGGAGCCTTTCCAAGAAACATCGTGAAGGCCATGGCCGAGATGAACGTCCTTGGTGTGATCGTCTTCAGCATGCTCTTCGGGGCGGCGCTCACGACAGTGGGCGAGCGCGCCTCGACTGTCATAAGCTTCTTTGAAGGGTTGAACGAGGTCATACTCAGGCTCGTGCACTGGGTGCTGCACCTCCTGCCGGTCGGTGTCTTCGGCCTCGTGGTGGAACGGCTTACGGACGTCGGTGGAGGAGCGGCCGTGTGGAAGGAGGTTACGAGGCTTGGATGGTACGGGGCGACGGTCACCTCTGGCCTGGCCATCCATGGTGTGGTGGTGCTTCCGCTGATACTGTTCATCTTTACGGGACGCAATCCTCTTCGGTATGCGGCGGGCATGCTCCGGGCGCTCCTTACGGCCTTCGCGACCGCCAGCTCCTCGGCCACGCTGCCCACCACCATGGAGTGTGTTGAAGAGGAAAACCGCGTATCGCGGCGTGCGTCATCCTTTGTGCTGCCGCTGGGCGCCACCATAAACATGGACGGCACGGCCCTGTACGAGGCTGTGGCCGCAATCTTCATCGCACAGGTCTACTCGATCCCGATGGATGCGACGATGCTCGTTATTGTATTCCTTACGGCGACGCTCGCGGCGGTGGGCGCCGCAGGCATACCCGAGGCAGGGCTTGTAACCATGGTGATGGTACTGAATGCAACGGGGCTTCCGCTCGAAGGCATTGCAATACTGCTCTCCATAGACTGGCTGCTCGATCGCTTCCGCACTACGGTAAACGTATGGGGGGACTCGGTGGGTGCGGCCGTAGTAGACAGCTTCGAGGCGAGAGAATCGGGCGGAACGGCTCAATGATGCACAACGGACAAAAGACCGGTGGTGGTGTGATATCCTTTGAGAAGATCCCGAAAAAATCGTGGAATTGTCATCGCAAGCCGGGCGCTGCGGATGTAAGGAAAGCGAGACTCTTTACACCCCGAAGACTTTCCTCAACAGGTCGCCGAAAAGCCTTCAACCTTGTCGGTCCTTACACTCGGTAGGGCCTGATGGGGGGAGCTTCAAAGACGGCGTTCTAAACAAGATGCTTGTATATCCTTATGAGACGGCGCTGCTCGTGCATGAGAAGCCTCGGGGGGATACCTCTTGTCAGGAGTATTACCGTAGCGCCGTCGAAGTTCCGCAGGACCTTGCCCTCCACGCTGCAGACCTGGTCGTCGCGGAAGATTATCCTGCCGCGCACCACCTGATCGATCTCAAAGAGGTTGTCGGATCCCCCGTTGTCAAACCTTATGCCGCGTTCGCTGACATCAATGACGTCATACGCAAGTCCGTCTATAAGAAGCCTCGGACATTCGGAACTCGGGTAGACTATTCTGAAGTACTCCCTTCTCTGAGCATCTTTGTAGTTGCCCTTGCTCATAGATGATTTCTCTTGCGCCAACATCCTGTCATCTTTATCGTCTGTTCCGCGTTTTTCTTTAAGGTACCGGCGGTTGACCGAATCCTGTCAAGAAAAGAAGCAGCCTGCGGCAATGCTCCAACGGCCTGTTACGATCGGCACAATCACGGTCAGGATCAGGCCCCAAGGCTGTTGCCAATAACCTATTTTACCATATAATTCAGTCGGTTACAAGATATTGTTGGGGCCATGCTGATTTGGGCCACAATTTGGGACCAGAAAGCAGACACCGGCCTCGCCTGAGGTTTATATTGGCCAGTTTGAAGGATCTTTTCGATCCCGCAGGGCTGGACCTGGTTCCCGTTCATACAAGGTGTCCTTTTCAAGGTAATACGTCCTTGCCCCCGTTTCACCTTGTTTACGTCCTCCCACTCCATTTTCGTAGCAAGAAGGAGTGTAGTAGCTGTAGGTATTCGTGATATGGTCAACTTACAGCTTCCACTTTGAACATGCCGAGCGCCTGTCTGCCGTGCTACGGCACGGGTATTCCCCGAAGCCCGCTTCGTGGTTGGCGAGCGAAATGTAATCGGATAGCTCCATACACGAGAGGATTCCCTGCAGTTTGCTGTATGGAGCTTCAAACCACCGGACAAATGGTCTTCCAGCCATTGTTGGTTGCATGCACCGTCTCATCCACGCCACTTCCCTCTCTGTCGCGATCCCCTTTCTTGTCCCGAGAGGACGCCGGCAGCCTGTGGCAGGGGAGAGGGCACGTACCCTATACATTGGCTGACCGGGGTGCGGTTCGATGGTGTCGGAGAATTTTACAGTTCAGGGCTTCCGGTGTCTGATATGAATCAATTTCTCGGAGAAGTTTAATAAAATCAACTGGTTGCAAAAGGTGAAATTGTGGCGTGAAATTTGCATTATAAAAAATGACAGCCGCTCGGTCGGTGCTCGCCTGGACAATAAACACGCGCACTGCGAAGCGGTAAGATGGCATTGCTCTGATTAAAAACAGTATAACAGGGGCAGCAATCTCTGTTTTATATAGGCAGGTTGTCTGGAGAGGTTGCTCTGAGATTCGGGTTTTGTGTTGAAATCCGAAAAGATGGCAGGAGAAAAAGTATTAAGAAGGCACGTGGTTTGCCGGTCGACCTGTCGACCTGATGATGCTTCTGTGTTTCTCGGTGCAGAGGCCAATGCCCCGGTGATACCGAGAGGTACCGAGACCCGGGGCAATCGACTCATCGGTGATGATATTGGTATCACCTGATATGCCTGCACGAAAGGATTGAGCACACTCCAAGGCAAGGCCTGTTGGGCGGAGAATTTGACGGTGGAGTTCAGCGGCACCGGTGACAAGGACCAGAGGACCACTTCTCTTTCAGGGGGTGGACCCTTTTCCGCACGTCTCCTTTTTGCTTTGCCACTGGGCCTTGTCCGCTGGATTCGCATTGACACGGAGGCTGTGGAAGATACATGCCACAGTTCTCAGAAATAAGCCTGCTTGTCAATAAGATCGGGCGGCCATCGGCTGCTCCAAGAAGAGGTTTTTGCTGACCTGCCTCCATACGGTTAGCGTGAATAACAAGCTTGAGCGACACGCTCCTCTACAACATCAAGATGATCCGCCTTGATGCGCCGAACGCCGTTTTCGAGCCGGACAAATGCTTCTTTTCGGTTCCGGCCTTGCCGCCCTTGCGTGGCAGAAGAGAAGGCTATAGACAGGGAGTGAATGCCCACCGCGGTGCGGTAGAGCAAGGTTACCGTCTCTTTAATATCAGGGGGAGGGAGGTCATGGCTTTGAGACAAGCTCGAACCTGTATCGTAACGTACCGGATCGGATCGTGAACAAGAAGAAGTATACCAGCTTCGAGGGGAGGAAATCGTGAAGAATAGAAAGATGCTCACACCCATTGCGGGTTTGATCCTGCTGATTTTCGGTCTGGCTGGCAATGCAGGGGCTTTGACAATCACGGACCTGTATGGTGACAAGGACAGTTTTGGAACGGGAAAGCCCTTGGGGCAATACGTATCGGTAAACGAAGTACTGGCGACATCTCCGTCCCCCTCCGACGGCGATTTTGACCGGTGGAACTTAGACTCGTTCAGCTGGACGCACAGTATAGCAATCCCTTCCGGGGCGACAATTATCAGCGCAACGCTTGAGGTACACAGCCTGGACATGGAGGACGCCGGCGCCGGAGACGGCCTCGGAGGAGGGCCCTTTGACGACAAGCTCTTCTTGGACGGCGTCGAGCTGCCCGGAGCATTCGATACGGTCTATACCCCTGATGGGACCGCCGCCACACCTTTGCCGCCCAACCTGACCGTTCTGATCATCCCGGACTCGTTTTTCGGCAGTATTCTGGACGGCTTCCTGGATGTGCTGCTTGATCCGGTTGGCGGATCATTGAAGGATGCCATAGCCTTGGATTATGCCGAACTGACCGTTGAATATGAGGCGGCGGCTCCAGTACCCGAGCCTTCCACCGCGTTCCTTCTCGGTGCAGGGCTCATAGCCGTTGTTTGTCTCGGGAAAAAGGTTTGGGGCTAAAGCGTCGTCTTAGCCGCTGTCGCCTTGGGGAAAACGCCCGCTATCCAAGGGATGGCGGGCGTTTTTTTGCCTTCGGACCCTCTATCCCACCAGACCACCGTATGCTGTGTCCGATCGGAGATTCCGGGCTCACAAACCTCACCCCCGCTTTTTGGTATCTTCTGGAGGGTGGTTGGAGACGGGTGAACTTGGTTGCCGGTTTTTTTAGTGGCTTAAGAACGCTGTCAGATTGGGGCCTCTACGACGGGGCGGTGCCGGGCGGCTGTTCGTCCATGTGGACCGGAGGAAGTGGCTGGGGGACCAGGATTCGAACCTGGATAGGCAGATCCAGAGTCTGCCGTCCTGCCGTTAGACGATCCCCCAGTCGTTGGTTGGTCTACTGAATTCTTTTAACAACTTGTCGTTCAATAGTCAAGCGATTTGTAGCGTCGTGCGCACGGAGCAGCGGGTAAAATTATAATGCCGATCGTTTCGGATTAGCTCAAGACCCGCGTATCGCGTGCCTTTGATGTCTATGCACACATTCTCAAAACACACCACACCACCCTACCACCACCCCACGGTTCCGGTTAATTCAGTTGACAATAAACACACCCCTCTTGTATAATAATTTAATTTAACGGTACTGTACACCCATAAATAGAATAGATATTGTGATACGGTCTGATCAGCACGAACTGAGAACGGTCTGGACAGCGCCTTCGCGGTACGTACAATGGTGTTTGGTGGGATGTGCGGATTCAGGCCTTGCCGCATTGCGATACGGTTGTGGGGCCGATCTATAGAAGAGTCTTTTCGAGGCTCCTGCAGAAGAGCGTCGCCACCCGTGTCTCAAGTCCCGCAGATTTAACCGCTGGAGCTGGTTTAGGCCATGGGCAGGTTCGGCATTAAAGTGCAAGCCTCCCGGCCGTATGTGCCCGGCCCTTGCGGTCAATAAGTTGATGGGACAAGTAGTCAGATGAAGATAAGGATTGAAGAGATCCCCGGAGAGGGGCTGCGCCTTGATCTCGTTGAAGAGGGCAGGGCGCTTGAGGCACTCGCCGGGGATATTGATTTTTCGATAGCCTCTCCTGTAGAGGCCCATCTGGAGATAAGCCGTTCGGGTTCAGTTATAGACATCAGCGGTGATGTGACTGCTGCGGTCTCCATGGGGTGTTCGAGGTGCCTGAAGGAGTTCAGCTTCAGGGTTTCGTCCAGCTTCAGGAACCGCCTCGTTATCGGCAGGGTTGAGGAGAGGGAGAAGGAGCTGACAAGGGAGGATATGGATGAGGTCGTCTTCGAGGGAGAGGTGCTCGATACAGGCGAGGTCATTCTCGAACAGGTCGTCCTTGAGATCCCTCAGAAGCCGCTGTGTCGTCCGTACTGCAATGGGCTTTGTCCCGTCTGTGGAACCGACCTTAACGAGGCCAGATGCTCGTGCGCGCGTGTGGAGAGGGTCGATCCAAGGTTCGCCGGGCTTAGGGGCTTCAAGGTGAAGTAACAGGCGCCTGAGAGGCAATAATAAAGGAAACTCTGATTTATTGCCTGTCTCGTCATTGCGAGCGCAGCGAAGCACCGGGTGTAACAGACGAGCGAAGCGACCTTGCCGGGGAGGAGGGTTCTTATCTCCTCCAATCTCGTTTTTTGGTAAAATCAAACACTTAGAGATTGCTTCGTCGGGTTCCCTCGCTCCGCGTCGGGATAAGCCTCTACAATGACGAATTAATCAGAATTTCCTGAAAAGTTATCAAATACCAAGATAGAGAGGGATGTAAGATGCCTAATCCAAAGAAAAGACAGAGCAGATCGAGAAGAAACAAGCGCAGAAGCCATGATGCGCTTTCAAGGCCCGCCACTTCTCTCTGTCCCCAATGCGGTGAACCGAAGCGTCCCCACACCGTGTGCCCCAAGTGCGGCACGTACAAGGGCAGAGAGGTTTTGACCATAACCGAGAGCATTTAACCGTGCTCCTTCTTTGAATGAATATGCTCTATAGATAGCCCTCTTCGCCGTTCCGGGCCGTGGCTCACCGCAACCAGCAGGGTCTCTTGCCCGGTGGGTATCCTGTGGTCGAGGATTATGGCGGCGCTTAGATAGTGGATAATGCCGCCTGCCTACTTCCGGGGGCTGGCGAGTATGATTCGAGGGTTGTGGTATCGCACGGTTAGCCTGGGCGGGAAGATACGCGGAGACGGTCCTTGACCGCCCGTCGTAAAGGGGACCTCTCGAAATAAGGCTCCGTAGCATGGGTTCATCGCTGCCTTCTACCCCATCTTATCGGAGAAGGTAGGGCATTAACGACAACAGATCAGAATTACGTTTTTTTGAGGGTTCTCAGCGGCATGCCGCAGTGGGCTTCGATCCCGCTGTGCGGGGTTTGGTTTCCCATTTCTTGCAGCGAGGCCATACTTACTAACAGAGGTTTTTGATACCCCGGTGCTTGCGGCGGGGTGGTTCGTTCCACATCACTTATGAAGATAGCAGTAGATGCAATGGGAGGGGACTTCGCCCCGGCTGTGGTCGTCGAGGGAAGCGTACAGGCCGCCCGAGAAGGTGTCCCGGTGCTTCTCGTAGGGGACAGGGACAGGGTGGAGGCCGAGCTTTCGCGGCACAAGGCAAAGGGGCTTCCGATCGAGGTCAGGCACGCCTCGCAGGTCGTGGGTATGGGAGAATCCCCTGCACAGTCGGTGAGGCGCAAAAAGGATTCCTCCATAAAGGTCTGCTTCGAGCTCGTCAAAAGAGGGGAGGCCGGCGCCGTTGTCAGCGCCGGTAACAGCGGTGCCGCGATGGCGGCCGCCATGCTCGTTCTGAGAAAGCTCCAGGGAGTTGACCGGCCGGCCATTGCCGTCAGCGTTCCCACGATGAAGGAGCCCGCGGTTGTGCTGGATGTTGGTGGAAACGTGGATTGCAGGCCCCTGCACCTCGTCCAGTTCGCCATAATGGGGGATGTGTACGCCAGGTACGTGTTGAAGGAAGAGAGGCCGAGGATAGGGCTTCTTTCCAACGGTGAGGAGGAGGGTAAGGGCAATGAACTCACGCGGCTGTCCCATGAGCTCATCAAGAACACGTCGCTCAATTACGTGGGCTACATAGAGGGTAAGGACATATACAGCGGCGAGGTTGACGTCGTCGTCACCGACGGGTTCGTAGGTAATGTCGTTTTGAAGCTCAGCGAAGGGCTCGTGGCCGCAGTGGTGACGATGCTTAAGAGGGAGATCAGGTCGAGTTACCCGGCCATGCTGGGTTACCTACTGGCGAGGGGGGCCTTCCGGAGGCTTGGAAAGAAGATCGATTACTCGGAGTACGGTGGCGCACCGCTTCTCGGAATAAACGGGACATGCATAATAAGCCATGGTTCGTCTTCTGCAAGGGCCATAAAGAATGCGATATTCAAGGCCGCAGAATACGTAAGGGAGGGGGTGAACGCCCATCTCACCGAAGAGCTCTTGAAGAACAGCGACCTGGAAAGAATAGTGCTTAAGTAGGCCATCGAGGTATCGAATGACGAAGTTGAGGAGCAGGATCGCAGGCTGCGGCTCTTACGCCCCGGCCAAGGTGCTCTCAAACAGAGACCTTGAAGAGATCGTCGAGACGTCGGATGCATGGATCACCACCAGGACCGGCATAAGGGAGAGACGGATAACCCTGGATGAGAAGACCTACGAGGTGGCTTCGAAGGCCGCAAAGGAGGCCCTGAAGTCCGCCGGTGTGGCTGCAAGGGATCTGGACGTCATCATCACCGGTACGGTAACGCCTGATATGGTATTTCCGTCGACATCGTGTTTCGTTCAATCCACAATAGGTGCGAGGTCAGGCATCCCTGCCTTCGATGTCTCGGCGGCATGCTCCGGGTTCCTGTATGCGCTGGATATCGCGGACAAATACATAAGGAGCGGGGCAGCCAACAAGGTGCTCGTCATAGGGGTGGATATATTCTCAAGGATCATAGACTGGACCGACCGTTCCACATGCGTTCTCTTCGGCGACGGCGCCGGAGCGGTGGTCCTTACCGCCACAAGGGGCAAAAGCTGTATACTCTCGTCGCACATACACTCCGACGGACGTTACTGGGACATGCTTTATGTGCCGGGTGCAATCGACAGCAACCCTTTCGAGAAGAGGCCATCCAAACATAAACCTCACGTCAGGATGAAGGGAAACGAGACCTTCAAGATAGCCGTAAGGACGATGAGCAGGGCGGCTAAGGAGGTACTCGAGTTCAACGGGCTCAAGCCGGAGGATATCGCACTGCTCATCCCGCACCAGGCGAACATAAGGATAGTGAACGCAACAAAGGAGCGGCTCAAGCTCACCGATGACCAGGTGTTCTCGAATATAGACAGATATGGAAATACCTCTGCGGCATCAATCCCGCTGGCCCTGGATGAGGCTGTAAAGAACAGGCGGATAAAAAGAGGGGATATAGTCATCTTCGTTTCCTTTGGCGGCGGGCTTACATGGGCGTCGGCCGCGGTAAGATGGTAGTTGAACCAAAACATCAAAACAAGCGAGGTAAGGCATTGAAAGATCTGGCTTTCGTCTTTCCCGGTCAGGGTTCGCAACATGTAGGTATGGGCAAGGCCATCTACGAGACCTTTCCCGTGGCTAAGGAGACCTTCGATGAGGCGGGTGATGTCCTCGGCTTCGACCTTGCGGCACTGTGTTTCAACGGGCCCGAGGAGGAGCTGAACCGTACGGAGAATACCCAGCCCGCTCTTCTGGCGTCAAGTGTTGCGGCCCTGAGGGTCCTTGAAGGTGAGCTCAAGGTCGCCCCGGCCTTTGTGGCGGGGCACAGCCTGGGCGAATATACCGCCCTCGTATGCGCCGGGGTGCTTGACTTTGCCGATGCATTGAGGATCGTGCGCATGAGGGGAAGGTTCATGCAGGAGGCCGTGGAAGAGGGGGTAGGCAGGATGGCGGCCGTGTTGGGGCTCGAGCTTCGTGCTGTGGATGATATATGCAAAAAGGTGTCCACAGGGGACGAGGTTGTCGTTCCGGCCAATATAAACAGCCCGGTCCAGATCGTCATATCAGGTCATGCGGCGGCCGTGGATAGGGCCGCCGAAGAGGCCAAAAAGGCCGGTGCAAAGAGGGTCATACCGCTTTCGGTAAGTGTACCGTCTCATTCGCCTCTCATGGCCGGGGCGGCCGAAAGGCTTGACGAAGAGCTTTCCAAGATCAACCTTAACGACTTCAAGATAGCACTTGTAACGAACGTCGAGGCGAGACCTCTTAACAAGACGGAGTTGGTGAGGGATCTTCTCAAGAGACAGTTGACGAGTCCGGTCAGGTGGGTGGAGATAATAAGGGGCCTTAAAAACAATGCAATGATAGGTATCATCCTGGAGGTGGGGCCGGGCAGCGTGCTTACAGGACTCATCCGGCGTATAGACGGACAGATCGTTGCCCTCAACTTCTCCGAGCCGGGCGACATGGACAAGGTGAAGAAGTACCTCGGTAAGAGCGGGGCGTCTCCTCTGAAATTCCGTTGATATATCGGGGTGTTGTACCAAAAATATCGTAAAATATCTCAAGCATTGGAGGGGCCATGATATTCAAGGACAGGGTTGCTCTCATAACCGGTGGAGGCAGGGGTATAGGCAGGGCCATAGCCCTGAAGCTCGCGGCTAAAGGTGCTGATATCGTTATCGCCGACCTGACACCAGATGCCGCCGGCCAGACCGCGAAGGAGATCGAATCACTCGGGAGGAGGGTGCTTGCGCTGAAGGTGGACGTTGGTTGTGCCGATGACACCCAGAAGATGGTCGAAGATGCGGTTGATGCCTTCGGGGGGCTCCACATACTCGTAAACAACGCCGGGATCACCCGTGACAGGCTCCTTCTCAGGATGAGCGAAGAGGAGTGGGACAGCGTCCTCACGGTGAACCTGAAGGGGGCCTTCAACTGCACCAGGGCCGCCGTCAGGCACATGAGCAGGGAGCGCTACGGGAGGATAGTAAACATAGCCTCCATCGTGGGTCTTACGGGAAACCCGGGCCAGGCGAACTACTCGGCAAGCAAGGCCGGTCTCATAGGCCTTACAAAAACGGTGGCCAGGGAGTTCGCCGCAAGGGGTATAACCTGTAACGCCGTCGCACCAGGCTTCATCGACACGGCGATGACGCAGGCCATGCCCGAGAGGGCCAGGAACGCCCTCACTTCCCAGATACCCATGGCACGGCTCGGCACACCCGAGGATGTCGCCGAGGGCGTGGCCTTTCTCGCCTCGGATGCCGCAAGCTACATAACCGGCCACGTGCTCAGTATAAACGGCGGGATGTTCATGTAGCCGCAGAGCCTCAAGCGTATACAATATGCGCCGGAGCGGCCGTGACCTCCCCAAGTAGGGGCGTTTTTTGCCGGCTCAAGGGACCGGAGCTATTTAAAATTGACAATAAAACCGATAGGTGTTATACAAAGGGTCTGTCCTCGAACCATCATAAAATTCAGGAGGTAAGAAGATGTCGACAGAAAGTAGGGTAAAGAAGATCATCGTGGACCAGCTCGGTGTCTCCGAGGACGAGGTCAAGCCCGAGGCCTCTTTTGTGGAAGACCTCGGTGCCGACTCCCTTGATACGGTCGAGATGGTCATGGCCTTTGAGGAGGAGTTTTCCATAGAGATACCGGACGAGGATGCCGAGAAGATAAGGACCGTTCAGGACGCCATAGATTACATAGAGAAGAAGAGCAAGTAAGTACACCCTTTTAAGGTTTTTATACAATCCTACTCTCAAGATACGGCGGGACCACATCCCGCTCTATCTTTCTTAAAACACGGAAAAAAACAATCCATAGCGGTACCTGACAGGATGAGAAGAGTAGTCATAACCGGACTCGGGATGGTCTCACCCCTTGGCACCGGCGTTGAAAAGTCATGGGAGGGGGCCCTGAAGGGTAGGTCCGGCGTGAGGGCGATCACCAGGTTCGACGCAGGAGACTATCCCGTAAGGATAGCCGGAGAGGTCACTGACTTCGACCCGCTCGAGGTCATGGAGAAAAAGGAACTAAAGAAGATGGACCTCTTCATACAGTACGCCCTGTATGCAGGGGTAAAGGCCTTCGAGGACTCGGGCTACGAGATAACCGAGGAGAACGCCGAGCGGGTCGGGGTCTACATAGGCGCGGGCATAGGCGGACTCGGCGCCATAGAGCACTGGCACAACGTCCTCAAGGCAAAGGGACCCGAGAGGGTGACCCCGTTTTTCATCCCCATGGTCATAATAAACCTCGCCTCAGGGCAGGTCTCCATAAAGATAGGTGCCAAAGGGCCCAACAGCTCTTCGGTTACTGCCTGCGCCACAGGCACGCACTCCATAGGGGATGCCTTCAGGATAATACAGCGCGGCGAGGCCGACTGCATGATAGCCGGGGGGGCGGAGTCCACGATAACCCCTCTTTGCATCGCCGGTTTCAACGCAATGAAGGCCCTTTCAAGGAGAAACGACGACCCGCCCGGGGCGAGCCGTCCCTTTGAAAGGGATCGTGACGGCTTCGTCGTGGGTGAGGGTGCAGGCGTTCTCTTCCTCGAAGAACTGGAGAGCGCAAGGAAGAGGGGTGCGAGGATATATGCCGAGCTGGCAGGCTACGGCATGAACTCGGACGCATACCACATCACCGCCCCTTCTGTCGACGGGGTGGGTGCCGCCAGGTGTATGGAACTGGCCCTGGAGGATGCCGGTCTGAACCCGGAAGAGATAGACCATATCAATGCACACGGCACATCGACATACTATAACGACCTCTATGAGACAAAGGCCATAAAGAAGGTCTTCGGCGACCACGCCGCAAGGATCGCGGTAAGCGCTACAAAGTCCATGACCGGTCACCTCCTGGGAGGTGCCGGCGGCATCGAGGCGGTGTTTACAACGTTGGCCATCAAAGACGGTGTGGTGCCCCCGACCATAAACTATGATACCCCAGACCCCGAGTGCGACCTCGACTACGTACCCAATGAGGCCAGGGACCTTCGTGTAAGGAGCGCCCTGTCCAGCTCCTTCGGCTTCGGTGGAACGAACGCCGTCCTGGCTTTCCGAAGCTTCGATTGACAGGTGCTTCATCTCCACGGGGCGCACAAGGGAAGAGAGCTGAATTATGGAAAGAGCCGAAAAGATCGCCATTGCAAGCGACCATGCCGGTAGGGAGTTGAAAGAAGACCTTAAGGAATTTCTCAAGTCTCGGGGCCTTGAGCCGGTCGACATGGGAACTAACGGGGACGAGTCGGTCGATTATCCGGATTACGGTATTCAGGTGGCTGAAAAGGTTTCAAAGGGTGAGATAAAGAGGGGTATCCTCATATGCGGCACAGGCATAGGCATGAGTATCGTTGCAAACAAGTTTCCCCGCGTAAGGGCGGCCCTTGTATGTGACGTCTACACGGCAAGGATGGCAAAGGAACACAACGATGCGAACATACTCGTCATAGGTGGAAGGATCGTGGGAAAGGGGCTTGCCAGGGAGATGGTGAGCGTCTGGCTGGATACGGAGTTCTCAGCCGGCAGGCATCAGCGCAGGCTGGACAAGATAAGGGAGATAGAAGACAGGGTAGGCGGGTGTGGTTGATGTTGTCATTCTCGGCATGCCATATTCTCGCCGGCCTCGCGATGGCTCAAAAGCGGTTTCGCACACAGTTTGCGGATCTGTAACAACAATCGACACAGGTGGTCCATATGTCAGTACTGAAGGATTTTGATCCCGAGATTTACGAGGCCATAAGGTTTGAGACGGAAAGACAGGAATATAAGCTCGAGCTTATCGCTTCGGAGAACATGGTGAGCGAAGCGGTCCTTGAGGCTGCGGGCAGTGTTCTGACGAATAAGTATGCCGAGGGTTATCCTGGAAGGCGCTACTACGGCGGATGCGAATACGTGGATATCGCGGAGAACCTGGCCATAGAGCGGGCAAGGAAACTCTTCGGGTGCGAGCACGTGAACGTCCAGCCCCACTCGGGCTCCCAGGCAAATATGGCTGTATACATGGCCGTATTGAAGCCCGGGGATACCATCCTCGGCATGAACCTGAGCCACGGCGGGCACCTCACCCACGGAAGCCCCGTCAACTTTTCGGGCCAGCTCTACAACGTGATCTTCTACGGCGTCAGAAAGGACGACCACCGTATAGACATGGACCAGGTGAGGGAGCTTGCCAGGAAGCACAGGCCCAAGCTGATAGTGGTCGGTGCCAGCGCGTATCCGAGGACCATAGACTTCAGTGCCTTCAGGGAGGTGGCCGACGAGACTGGCTGCCGCATCATGGTGGACATAGCGCACATAGCAGGCCTTGTCGCGGTCGGGCTTCATCCGAGTCCCGTACCCGTGGCGGAGTTCGTGACCACCACGACCCACAAGACACTCAGGGGGCCCAGGGCCGGGATGATAATGTGCAAGGAGGAGTTCAAGAAGGCCGTTGACAAGCAGATATTCCCCGGCATACAGGGGGGACCCCTGATGCACACTATAGCTGCAAAGGCCGTGGCATTCAAGGAGGCGCTCGAGCCGTCCTTCAAGGAGTACCAGAACCAGGTCCTCGCAAACGCCAGGACCCTCGCCGATGAGCTCATGGCCAGGGGCTATGAACTCATCTCAGGCGGCACAGACAATCACCTAATGCTCGTCGACCTCACCGGCAAGGGTATCACCGGCAAGGAGGCTGAGGAGGCGCTCGGGAAGGCCGGCATAACCGTCAACAAGAACACGATCCCGTTCGAGACCAGGAGCCCGTTTGTCACAAGCGGCATCAGGATAGGGGTGCCGGCGGCCACCACGCGCGGGATGAAGGAAGACGAAATGAGGCTCATAGCCGGCTTCATCGACCGTGCCATAGAGAAGCGTACGGACGAGGATGAGCTGGGAAGGATCAAGAATGAAGTGAGGGATCTTTGCCAGAGCTTTCCCTTCTACAGGGACAGGCTGTCAAAGGCAGGGGACTGACCAGTCTGTGGATGCCGGCGCGGGCCTAAGTAAGCACCTCACTCCAGCCTGAAGCGCACCGGCACCTGACCCGCACCTTCACCCTTTTACCGTCGACTGTGCCGGGTACGAAGCGGCCAGCTGCGCACGGTCGGGTGCGGAGACTGGCGCAGGACCTCGGCCCTCATGGCCCGGTCGCACCTTATCTGGATGTTCATTTTACTCCTCCGCTGCTTGTCAGGGAACCCCCCGATCAATTTGTCATTGCGAACTCCACGGCATTTTTGCCTCGTGGCTTCACAGTGGCGAAGCAAGCCATAAAATCCGGGCTCCTTCGGCGTCTTTGGGCAAGCCGCCAAGGACCGGACGCGAATCCTTGAGAGGTCATCGCTCCCTGGAGCGTACGGTACGTTTGAACCACCTCGCAACACCTGTAACGCACAGTACGAGCGCTGTTGCGGCTGCAGCGTCGTTGACCCACTTCCAGCCGGGATGGATCAGCGCTCCAGTGTGCAGGCCTTCGATGACGTGGAACCACGGCACACCGGGGGAGTGTGGCAGGGGGTGTGCTGCCTCGTCCCGGGCCATGCCATGCAGTTTCTCCACTACGATGCCGCGGTAGGTCTTCCAGACCATGCGGCCGTCAGCGGTCCTTGTTATATCGGAGTAGTAACCGTCAGGGCCTCCGACGGTGCGCCATGCTAGCTTTCCGCTCCGCACAAGGTTGGGGCTTGCAAAAAGATCGTCGCCAATGCGGCGCAGGTTCCACACAGGACCTGCGTGTCCCGGCAGGTCTTCTCTCCGCCACGTGGAGCCACCGTCAACCGTTGTGTAGAGGCCGTTGCGTGTGCCGATGCTCAACATTTCCGGCTCGTTCGGGTAGCCTGCAACGGCGTATATACGGCCGCTCAGGCCGTTGCCCCTGTATGCCGGCGGAAGGTACGCTACGTGGACCGACACCGACTCCATCCACTGATCCAGCCCCTCTGGGTGGTTTATGAGAATCCCGGTCACCGAAAGGTAGGTCACCGCAACCAGGCATGTCAAGCCAAGGAACGTTGCGTGCAGCCTGACGAGCATGCGCATGATCATCCGTCTCAGCCTCGTGCCGGCCGGCGATTCGCCCCTGCGCCACAGCCGCGGCAGAAAGTGGAACAGAAGTCCCGTGGCCGGCAGGAGCACCAGCGCTACACCACCAGCGTCATTGATGATCAGCGATGCCCTGCCACTCAAGAGCCCCCTGCCGAAGTGCAGGTCGTGAACGAGTCTGAGCAGGCTTATCCCAATGCCATCGTCGGCTGCGGCTGTGCGGGGCGGGACAAGCCATTCAACGCGGGCCTCGCCTCTGGGCCGCAGCCGAAACACCATGGTGTTTTCCGCCACACCGATCAGCTCACCCGGGGGCCATGTCCCGGCAAGGGCATTGACCTTAATGCCTTGTAGCGCCGCACGGGCCGCGGTTCTGCCGTTGTCCCGGGACAACCATACGCCGTCGTCGGTTGCCAGCCACAGAGGGCCTCCCCCTGTGGCCGAACCCTCCACAACCGCGTATATCCACGGGGTACCATGGCCCCCTTTGAAGACGGTCTTTGTCCAGGATCGTCCGCTGTTTTCGCTCCACCACATTCCCTGTGGCCCAGCGGCAAGGCGGCTGTCTGGGTCCACGGGGTTGATCCTGTATATGCGTACAGAGGCGCCCGGCCCGGCGCGCTCGGCTATACGCTCCGGCACAAGCCATTGCGGCACCGTTCTTTGCCACATCCATCTCCAGTCGCGGTGGTCCAGAAGCAGTCCCGTGCCTCCCATCACTAAGAGCCACAGACCGGCCACGAGCCCGGCCATGCTGTGAATGCGGTATGAAGAAGATCTCCACATACGTGACAGGGGCTGTCTCATCGTCCACCCCGGCTCCTCCAGGCGCCAAAGGCTATGAGCGCCGTGAGCGCGAGCACGGCGGCAGCCGCCACCCACTCCAGCCCCGAGGAGGAGACCTCGGTCGTATCGTCAGCCTTTTTGATCCTCTCCATCCTGTAGCCCTCTACCTCGACTTCGTCCCCGCCGGCATCATTGCTTCCGCTCTTCCGTTCCTCCCCGCCGGCCCGGCCCGCCTCTGCGGGTGCGGCGATGCGGCTTTGGAGCGCGAGCCTTTCCGCGACCTGTTCTTCCAGGGTCTTCTTAGCGGCCCGCTCCACGGCGAGCCTGAACCTTTCCACCATCTCCGGGCTCATGACCCCCGGAACAGAGATGATCGAGACCACCATCCTGTTCAGGAGCGGGTTGTTGCAGGTGTGTTCGCAGCAGGCGACACCCCTGGTGACGACGCTCCTTGCATACGCCGCGGCGAGTCTTCTGCGGACGGCATCGTCTGCCTTCCAGTATCCCTTGCGTATGGCCTCGAGCATGCGGCCCGTCATGGACTGGTATGCCCACGGGCTCGCTTCGGCGAAGAAACCGGCGAGCGCGAGTCCGTACTTGTCCTCGACGTACACCTCGTGGACCTGCCGCCACTTCGCCCGGTCGACCTTGTCCGGAGTGGTGACCTGCCAGCCCCAGAGGTACTCGACAAAGTCGGCCATGGCCCTGGCCCCGGCGTAGTCCTCCTTCTTCATCCCCTCGATCCATGCCGGGTTGAGGTAACGGCTCCTCATCTCCCTTCCGAGCGTGCGTGCCGCATCCTCGACCCTCACCGAGCCCGAGCCAGTCTGCAGCGTTACGAGGGTTGCGGGGGCCTGTCCCGACTCCCTGCGGACCGCCATGGCGAGGCCGCCTAAGTACTGGAACATGTCGTCGTTGTCAAGGAGGCCGTAGAGGTTGGAGGAGCGTGAATGGACCACCGCGTCCACACCGGTGAGGTTCTCCCTCAGCAGATCGCGGGCCTCCCGGCCGTGGTATCCTCCGCCGAATACGAACCCCATGCGCCTTTCGTACACATCGACTATCTCGTCTTCGCCGGTCCACAGCCCCGAGGCCCCTGTCATCTCGCTTACCCCGTTCCCATAGGATCCGGGCTCCTCGGAGAAGATGCGAAGGCGGCTGAGCTCCATGGCCTCCTCTTCGTCCATGCCGGCGTCGACGAGCCTCGTCCTGATGCGGCGGCTGTTCCTTGCGATGAGGTTTTCTATGTCCGTCTGGCGGACGGCGAGCTTCACCGCCTCGTCGAGCAGCTTCATCTTGTCCGGGAAAAGATCGCGGTACAGCCCCGAGGCGTTTACGAGAACGTCTATCCTGGGGCGGCCCAGCTCCCTGCCAGGCACCACCTCGAGGCCTGTCACGCGTCCCGATGCGAGCCATCTCGGGCGTATGCCCATGAGCCACAGCACGGTGGACTCGTTCACGCCTTCGTTGCGCATAAGCTCAACGGCCCAGAGCACCACGGCGACCTTTTCCGGGTATGTGCCGTGCTTCTCCAAGTACCTCCTTATGATCTCGTCGGCAGCCTTCTTGCCGAGCCTCCACGCCTCACGGGTGGGAAGCCTCGTGGGGTTGAAGCCGTAGAGGTTGCGCCCTGTCGGCAGCGCTCCCGGGTTGCGAAGCGGGTCATTTCCCTCGCCAGGCTCCACGTAGCGGCCGTCGAGGCCCCTTAAGAGGTTCTCGACCTCCTTTCCAGCCGACGACGAGATGAGCTTCGAGGCCTCCCGCACGCTCATTCCCGGGTTGCGCGCTGCAACTGCCTCGGCCATCTCTTTCGCCTCCTCCCGGGCCGGTGCCCTGCCGTAGGTATGCATGCCGTGGGGGATCATCTCCTCCCTTATCTCGTCGAGGTGGTGCCCGATTAGACGTACGAGCCCGTCTTTATCTTCTGCGTCATGCAGCCCTACCTCTTTCTCGATATCGGATAGGAGCCCCGTGGCCCGGGCCAGCCTTTCAAGCTCCTTGAGCTTCTCCGGGGCGGTGACAGATCCCTGGGCCCTGGCGTGCTCGTATTCATCCACGAGCTCGGCCATCCTTTCGTACTCACCGTATAGACCCGAGCGCCTCAGCATGGGCGTCAGGTGCGAGAGCATCACGCCCCTTCCCCTGCGCTTGGCCTGGATGGCCTCGCCCACGTCGTCCACTATGTACGGGTACAGGTTGGGGATCTCTCTGGTGAGGACCTCTGGCGAGTCAGGCGGTGCGAGCCCGGCCTGCTTGCCCGGGGTCCATTCGTAGGTCGCATGCGTTCCGAGGTGTATGACGGCATCGGCCCTGAAGACCTTGCTGAGCCAGAGGTAGGCGGCTATGTACTGGTGGTGGGGATAGAGTGTCGTGTCGTGGTATAGCTTCATCGGATCGTCGCTCCATCCCCTGGGGGGTTCGGGCATGAGCAGCACGTTGCCCCTCTGAACGGCCGGTATGACGATGCGGCCTTTGTAGGTCATGATGCCCGAGCCGTCCGGCTCCCCCCACTGGGCCGAGACCTTGCCTCGGAACTCCTCTGGGAGCTCGCCGAACCACTTCCTGTAGGTGTCGAGCTCGATCTGCACCGCTTCACCGCTCTCCACCATGGCCTCGAGCTCCCCCGGCGCCCACGAGCCGACGTTGCGGGCACCTGCGAGTACAAGCCTCTTTATCTCCTTTTCGTCGGGCACCTCCCCGGTCCTGTAACCCTCTCCTGCGAGGGACTCCATGATCTCGCGGATCGATGCGAAGACGTTCAGGTAGCTTGCGCCTACGTTCTGCTTGCCCGGACGGTGGTTGTAGAAGATTACGGCGACCCTCTTGTCCGGGTTGGGCTTGCGTCTGAGGTTGACCCACGCCCTGAGCCTCGGGATGAGCCGCTCTATGTTCTCTTCGACAGGCGTGCCGATGTAGTATGCCTCCGGGCCGTCCCCGACCCTTTCCTTGGCCGATAGCACCGTGGGTTCCACAAGCCCGCTTATCTCCGGGGTGGCCATGGTCCACGTGACCTCCATCGAGCCTATGCCCACCGGGCTTCTCCGCCATTCGTCCGCAGTATCCCTGTAGAGGTTTATGGCCGATATCACTGGGACGTCGAGCTTTTTGAGGAGCTCTGCAAGGCGCGGGGTGAGGGCGGAGTAGAACTTGAGCGAGTAGGCAAGTACTATATCCACCCTGGCCCTGCCGTTCTTGTCGAGGAGGAGTCGTTCCAGCACATCCTGGTCTCGGCCGAAGCAGGGCATCACGGTGAAGCCCGCATCCTCGAGGCGGCGTATGAGGTGCTCGACCGGCTCCCTCTGACCCTCCGTGAGAAAGGACGGGAAGAAGACGAGCCCGATGCGGGGCCTTTGAGGGTCGTACCCCGGTCTTCCGGCCTGCCAGTCGAGGAACGAGCCGGCATCCGTGAATATGCCGGGCGCCTCGGGATGGTAGATGCCGAGCCCGGGCCTCTTTTTCACCGCGTCGTAGGACACCGTGTCGTCTATGTGACGGTGTATGACGAGCCGCAGCATGTTGCGGATGTTCTCCCTGCTGATGTGGCTGTAGTAGCCGGCGACCTCTTCGTCGAACACGAATCCCAGCCGCTTGAGCCGCTCGTCGTCGATAGAGCCGCGAAGCGCATAGATGCGCTTGTTTGCGAGATCGATTCGTTCGGTGAGGTACTCAACGAGCTCCCTACCCATAACGTCGACTACGATCACCCTGGCACCGTCGATCCTCTGCCGGAGCTCCTCGCCGCCCTTGTCGAGCCCGCCCGCTGATACGACCTTCACATCGACCCCGGTGTCGAGCTCCGATACAGCAAGGTTGGCTATGTAGGAGTTGTTGTCTATGACCATGAGGACGAGGTCCGCGGCAACGGCAACGGCCTGCGGGGCAAGAAGCCACAGGATGAGAAGGGTGCCGGAGACGAACCTAATGGCACGGTTCCTGGTGTGTGGCGTGGACCTCATCTTCGCGCCCTATCCGTTCCGGTGTTTGTCCTTTCAAGCCGTGCGAGCGCACCCGCGTAGACGGCCTCGAGCCCCTTGCCGAGTATATAAGGCACTCCCTCCGCCACCGGACCTTTGAGCGCGACTTCGCGTCCAGCTATCTCGGCCGCGATTTGATCGGCCCAGAGGTCTACACTCTCCGTGTTTTCCACAAGCCCACTTTCGTAGCCGTCGCTTATGGACATCAGGGCCTTTACAAAGCCCGCATAGCGCGGCTCAAGTAGTATTCTTTCCACCTCCATGCAGAGGGTGGCCGAGCCGTCTCCAGGCAGGTACCGCGAGCAGGCATCGTCGAGCCGTATGCCACGTTCCCTGAGCCTCTGGAACACGGACCGTTCGGCTACCAGCCCGTTTTGCAGGTGCACCGCTCTCCTCACGCCTTGGTACACGGCCCTTGCAATGAGTTCGCCCATCTTCGTGTGGCCGCCGCTTGAGTCCACGGTCGGTCCAACTCCCTCGACCACGATGACGTTGTCGGTTCCCGTGCCGGTCGCCTGATTCCGTAGCGGGGATTGACTGGAGCGTATGTCCATGTCCTGTAGCGCCGCTGTCTTGGCCTCGGTCGCGCTCACGATGGCCCTTGTCATGGCGCGCGGTGTAAGGCGCCTGTTCGTAAGGATAAGTATGTTCACTGTTCCGGGGTCGCCTTCCGTTCGCCCGGGCTCGTAGAAGCCTCCGGTGTCGGCTGACATGCGCACGCTGTTGCTCATGACGCCGGCGGTCACGAGCGCAACCACCTTGATCTCCTTGAAGGACCTTTCAACCACGGCGAGGTTTTTCATGTCGGCGCCGGTGAAGAGCATGGCGGTTGAGCGGGGGGCGAGGCCGAGCACATCCAGGGTCTTCTTCCTTAATGCATCAAGTCCCTGTCTGTGGCCGAGCCCCCAGGATGGCGGTGGAAAGTAGTGGTTGCCTATGGTCGTTATGCCTTTCCTCTGCCCCTCGAGGGTGGATAGCGCTTTCATTGGACCCCTGAAGGTGATGACAAGCGTCCTGTTGCGGAAGTCCATTATATCGCTCTCCACCATCTCGGCCCGAAGGACATAGGGCAGGCTGAGAGGGAGCGGTCTTTTTTGAACCACCCTCTCGGACAGGACGGTGTTGCCTTGTGCGTGGAACTCATCTTCGTATATCCGGGCAGCGAGCCATGAGACGAAGTAACCGGGGTGGGTGGCGACCCTGCATGTCAGCTCACACGGGAAGAAGATGATCTTCCTATTTCTGACCGCATCGACCTCGCGCCAGCCAGGCCGCATGAGGAGCGGAAGAAGCCCCCGGTCGTCATTGCAGCCGTATACGATTTGCGGATTGAACCCTCGCCACTCGTCGAGTGTTATGCGTATCATATCCCCTGACCTCGAGAAGGACGGGGCGATGCCTCCGGCTGCACGTATGTATTCGTTCTGGAAGGAGTCGTCGCCCGGCGCCATTATACTATGCCGCCCCATGATGCGCATGACCCTCAGCCGCCGTTCGGCAGGGACGGTTCGAACCTTGGCGGCTGTCACCCGCAGCTGGCGCTCCTCCTCGGCTATGATGCGGGCGGCTTGCTCCTCTTTGCCGAAGATGCGTCCGATGAGCCGTATCCGCTCCATGCCCTCTGCAATGGATCCGGCAGAGAGGTGTATGAGCACGGCCCTGCCCATGAAGCCTGCGAGGGCCTCCCTGTGCATCCCGGCGTGGAAGATCACATCGGGGTTCAATGCGGCCACCCGCTCCATGTCAGGGCTCAGGAAGCCGCCAACGACCTCCTTGCCGGAGCTTTCCGGGGGAAGTACCGAGTGGTGGGTGATTCCTACGACGCGGTCGGACGCCCCGATACGCAGCAGTATCTCGGTTATCGACGGCACAAGGGACACCACGCGTTCGGGGACCTTCTCGAGCGTGAGCTTCCTCCCGCTCGAGTCCGTGAAGCTCAGAGGATAATCCGCGGCCATTGGTGTGGCCGGAAGAAAAAGGATAAAAATAAAAAGCATTGCCCCCAGAGCCTTGATCATAAGCGGCGGTCGTCTCATCGGTCCGTTCCTCCCGGTATGTCGGCGCCCTCTTCGGGCACGTACACCATTGAGCCGTCTTCGAGGCGGTAGGCCGTACCAAGCCGTCGCCCCATTCCCTTTGATCTCTCCTTTGTTACCCTCATGGCCTCTATCCTCCTGCCCTTTTTGACTATCACCTCCAGCCCGCCGTCAGCGGATCGTTTGGTTATGGTCACCTCCGAGTCCTCTCTTAGGAGGTCGTCGAGCCTGTATGCGCCGAGGAGCGCAACGAGGAGCCCCACCATGAAGACAAGCCCGAGGTCGAACAGGTTTGCAACCCCGGAGAGCGGATCATCGTCCTGGAGCCTGGATTCGAGCCTCGATCTCCGGTTGAGGAACCTCATGGGGCATTCTCCCTTTCTTCATCGTCCGCATGACCTCCTGAGAGGAGCTCGGCCGCGAGCTCCATGTTCTTGAGGTCCTCCTCGGCCCAGCGGCGCTGGATGGTTAAGAAGAAGTAACTCGCCATGCCGATCGCCATGCCGACCACGGTCGTCGTGAAGGCCACTATTAGGTCGCCCGAGAGACGTGTGAGGTCACCCTGGCCGAGGGATGCAAGGCCCGTGCCCATGGGGATGAGGGTGCCTATGAGACCGAGCCCCGGTCCCGTGCGCACAAGTATCCTCAACCGGTCCAGCGGGCGCCAGAGTCGGTGTTCCGCCTCCCTTATGAGGTTCAGCACCGCCGGCCGGGTGTAGCCCGTTCCGTTCATCTCTTTGACCCTGAGGCAGAAGCTTCGAACATGCGGTGGAAACTCCGAGAACGCGCCGCTCCTTATCGACGCCACGGCATCGACCGGGCGCCGAAGCCTCCTCCTTGCAAGCCACATGCCGAAGAAGCTCCCGCTGTAAACCACAAGCCAGATCGTCATGGCCGAGAGCAGAAGCAATACCGGCAGGAGGAGCGATGACGCCGTTATGTATATGAATGACTTGAGCGCAGCCGTCACTTCCATCGCAACCTCCGCGTTGACGTTGCAAACCCGGCGGCAAAGGCCAGGCCGAGTCCGCCGAGAAGCATGTATCGCCTGTTGTCATGTGCCGTCGGAACGGCCTCCCTGCTCAGCCGGTAGATCCTCTCCACCTCTCCCATCTGTGGTGCAAAGGTTACGGTGAGGAGGAAGTAGAGGGATGCAAGTACCATGAGCGCACCGAGACCGTGTTCCGGGGGTGTGCGTCGCATCACCCGGGAGAGGATAAAAGCGCTTGCAAGCCCTGTCGCAACGAAGCCGGCATACATATAGGCGAAGAGCCACGGTATCTTTGGCATGAGGGTCTCAGCCATGGCACCGCTTGTGATTATTACGAGGAAGCAGACCGGGCATGGCAGGCTGAGAAGGAGCCAGCCGCGGCTTTTCTGCACGGAACAACCGCACCTCCCCAGAAGTGTTACGCCCCACACGAGGAGCAGGGCCGCGAGAAGGAGGTGCAGCGCCATGCCGTTTTCCGAGACGAGCAGCACCCTGTCCAGGTAAGCCCCGGCCTTGATGCGGTCCGAGACGAACCACGCCGTCCAGAAGACCGGTGCATGGACGGTCGCGAAGAAGAGCACTGCGGCGGGCCAGCCCCGCCTCCTTAGTAAGTACGAAAGGCCTGCCCCGCTCTTCACGGCGAAGACACCCAGCGAGAGGCCCAGGCCGAGGATGAGTGCTTTTGTCTCCATCGTCAGAACCCGTACCTGTAGCTTAAGTAGAAGGCGCGGCCCGGCTTTGGGTACCCCTTCTTTTCGTAGTAGTCCTCGTCGAGCAGGTTGTCGGCCTTGAGCGTGATCCTGTGCCCCTTGCGCGGCGTTACCCCTACCGTGAGGTCCACCACTGTAAACGACGGGTACTCCACTTCCGGGTAGCCCGCCGCGTTCCAGTCGGTGTCCTTCATGCGTCCCCGGCTTCGCAGATGGAGCCTCGCTTCCAAGGTGCCGTCGTCGTAGCCTACGCCGTAGTTCACCGTGTACCTCGCGACGTTGTGTATGTCCTTCACCGTTCCGTCCTCTTGCTCCTCCTCGGCATTGAGCATGCGGGTGGAGTTGACAAATACCGAGAGCGACCGGCTCCAGCCGAGGATCGTGCCTATATCCATGGAGAAAAGGGCCTCTATGCCTTCCATCTCTGCGCTGAGGCTGTTTCTGTAGGTCGTGGTGTTGCCGCTCGTCACCTTGATTATCTTGTCGTCCACGTCCGTATAGAAGTAGGTGATGTCCATGGCGAGGCCCCACTCAGGGCGTTCATAGCCCACGCCAACATCATAGGTGATAGACGACTCCGGGTCGAGGTCTGGGTTCCCCCTGGTTATCATGGTCGTTCCGCTGACCACCCGCTCCGAGTAGCCGGCGAGCTCGGCGGCGGTGGGCGGTACGAACGCCTTGCCGACCGTTGAGTGTATTCGGATGCCGTTCCCAGCGAGGTAGTTGAGCCCAGCCCTCGGGCTGAGCGTCGAGAACCCCTCTGTGTTGGGAGTGAAATCAGTCTTGTAGGGCGTCTTCTTAGTCTCTACGTCGAAGGCGTCGTAGCGTGCACCGGCCGTCAGGGTAAGCCGCTCGTCGAGGAGCCTCCATACCGTCTCCACGTACGCGGCCCTGTTTGTTCGTCCTTCGTCCGGCGAGTAAGGGGCCTTCCTGGTGCCGTCCTGGTTGTAGCTGCGGCTCTTCTTTTCGATCTCCTGGTAGTCCGCGCCTACAATCAGTGTATAACCCGCCCGGTCGTACACGTCCTTGATCTGAAGGCCGGTCCAGTCGATCTCGGAATCATAGCTCCTGTAGGGATCGGCCGGCACGGGGCTGGACCAGCCGGTGTAATTCTTGTAGTTTTCCGACGTCTCGTTGGCCCTGTAGGCGGTGACGCTCAGGCGGTTGGCCGGTCCCGTCTTTCCTTCGACTGTCAGGTCCATGCTGTAACGGTCGATATCCTTTGAGCCTGACTTGGAGTCGCCGTCGAATATGTCCCCCGGTGTCTCTATGTCACGGCCCTGGTAGAGGTCGCCGCTTACATCCATACGCCAGCCCCCCGCAAGGTCAAGGCCTATGCGAAGGCTGCCGTTCTGCGTCCTGTAGCCGGTGTTCGCCCTGGTCTCACCGCTTCCCATCCTGTAGTCGTCAGACTGCTCGAAGCGCCTGACCGAGAGGTCGAAGTCGTAGTTCTTGCCGAGGCCGCCACCGACCGCGGCCCTCTGAAAGTCGGTCTCGAAGGAGCCGAAGCCAGCCTCCACCATGGCGGTCGGGGCGCCGGTGTTCTTCTTGGTTATTATGTTGACCACCCCGCCCATGGCCTCCGCGCCGTAGAGCGATGAAGCAGGGCCCTTTAAGACCTCGATCCTCTCGATGTTGTTCGAAAGGATGGTAGCGAGGTTGGTGGCCCCGGCGGGCCTGCCGTTGATGAGGAGCAGGGAACGCTTTGTTATGCCGGAGAACTCCGGTCGGAATCCGCGTATACCTATGCCAGCCAGCGCACCCGGATACTCGATTACATTGAGCGAGCTGTTCTTCTTGAGCTGTTCGGTGATGGTCTCGCCTACTGTTAGCTCGATGGTCTTTTCGTCTATGACCTCTATCTTCGCCGGTACCTTCCACGGGTCGTCTTCACTCCGGGTGGCGGTCACCACCACCTTCGGGAGCGTTACACCAGGCGCATCTTCGGCCGCGTAGGCGGAAATGGGGATGAGTAAAAGCAGTAAAACGGTGCAGACTTTTCTCATGGATCTTCTTCCTTTCTCCCCCCTCGGGGATTATGGGATTTTGTATGCTCCCGGAACAGGTCTCCTGGCTTTCGTTCATCCTACTTGCCGCGCCTTCCCGTCCATGCGGACAGTGGCGTTTCGCGGCTTTCGTCCCGATTACAGTCGCGGGGCGGCGGAAGCTTCACACTCCCTTCCCTTGATCCGGAGCCGGCCTTGTCTCCTCTTTTTTATGTCATCACTTCTTGACCTCCACACCACCTCTTTGTTGTTGCCATAAAAAAACCCCGGACCTCGAATATAACGAGGTCCGGGGATGCCGTTTTCCATCCACGCAACAGGGTCTCCGCCAGCCCCCAGTCCACGAGGGGCCGAGCGTTCTTTACTGTGCGAGCAGGTCTTCCGGCTTCCGGATCATCCTACTTGCCGCGCCTTCCCGTCCATGCGGACAGTGGCGTTTCG
>Ga0256830_1000110_pt1 | contig 72494 bp, 84 predicted proteins | sample 128326metaG_FD_190537 | JGI IMG/M metagenome (GOLD analysis project Ga0256830, IMG submission 190537) | Hydrothermal vent microbial communities from Lau Basin, Pacific Ocean - 128-326 | ecosystem: Environmental > Aquatic > Marine > Hydrothermal vents | place: Pacific Ocean: Lau Basin | collected... | reverse complement strand
GATTAAAGGAAAGCTGGAAGAGTGGAGGAAATGGTTTAATGAAAAGAGGTATCACAGAGGGGTTAATGATTACCCAATTAATCTTTATGTTAAGTTATAAAGTGGACTTAACACTAGGAAAACAGATTTATAGGGTAACTCCAAAGGGGGGATTACAATTCATGGCTTAGGATATGACGAAGATTTAATTAATGCAGGATTTGAGCCAGTTTCTATTGGTCTTTCTGAGATGGGTTTTGGTCTTGCAATGAGAATGGAGATCTTAAGAAAAAAATAATTTTATTGCTAAAAGCAATCTCGCGCGTAAGCGCGAGGTGGGGGTTCCCGACTCGTTCTAAAAGTGAAAATTTGATTTCGGCTAACATTAGGGATAAGGAACTTTAGTTCTATTTATCACTGATAGGCAGATGTTTAGTAACCTTTATATAGATTATAATTAGTATATGCTGAATGAATGGGCTGATAAAAAAGCTGGAAGAAAACCTGAAATTAAAAAATTATTCCCCTCAGACAATAAAAACATACTCAAATCATGTTAAAAAATATCTTGAATTCTCCAGAGAAAAAGGAATTAATTCAGAAAGTGCAAAGGAATTTTTATTGAAACAGCTGTCCAAAAATAACCCTTCATCTGTAGGGCACAATGTTTTTGCTGTCAAATATTTTTTCAGGGAGATATTGCATCAAAAGATAGATATTCCAAATCCAAAAAGAAATAAGATTCTCCCGGATATTTTAACAATTGAGGAAATAAGAAAAATGATTAGCAATACTATTAATATTAAACATAGATTAATCATTAAATTACTATATGGATGCGGCTTAAGAGTCTCTGAGATAACTAATCTAAAGCATAATGATTTTAATTTTGAAGAAGGGCTGATTAAAATAAGATTGGCAAAAGGAAAAAAAGACAGATTTGTCAAAATGCCAGACTCATTAAAAGAGGAGCTAAAAAATTATCTGAGCCTGCATAATCAGGAATATCTGTTTGAGTCAAATCGCGGAAAAAGACTGACAAAGAAAACTATTGCCAAAATAGTCCAAAACTCAGCAAAAAAAGCAGGAATCAAAAAAAGAGTTTACCCTCATTTATTGAGGCACTCTTTCGCAACACATTTACTGGAAAACGGAATAGATTTAAAAATCATCCAGAAACTGCTCGGCCACTCAGACATCAGGACAACGCAGGTATATCTCCAAATATCCCAGGCATCAATAAAGAATATAAAAAGCCCTCTTGACAATATATAATATGAAAACCGACTTCATACCAATAGACTACGATTACTTTGACTTTAATGGAAGAAATTATGCAAGAATAACCGGAAGAGATGGAAATGGAAGGAGAGTCTGTGTAATTGACTCATGCCCTGTTTACTTCTGGGCTATTCTGAAAGATGGATTGAGCCAGAAGAATATAGACAAAGTAATTGCAAAAGTAAAAAAGATAAAGCTCAATGCAAAGGGAAGAAAAACTGCAGTTGAATCAGTGGAGATTCACGACAAGAATTTTCTTGGAAAAAAGGTCAGGGCATTGAAGATATTTGCCACAAACTACAAAGACCTTCATGACATCGCAGACAGGATTAGTTTTAAGGAAATTGAAAAGAGAAGAGGGTATGATCTTGGATTTATAACCCATTATATCATTGAAAAAAAGCTCCTGCCTATGCATTGGTATGAAATCTCTGGAGAGGCATTAAACAACTCTGCAGAGTTTGGAGGAATTGATTCTGTTCTTGAAGTTGATGTCTGCATAAAGCTTGAGTCTTTCAGAGAGGCAAAAAAGGAAAAATTCCTGCCAAGGGTTCTTGCTTATGACATAGAAACAGATGAAATAAGAATAGGGGAAGGGGAGATATTGATGGTCTCTCTTGTTTCTGAGGATTTTAAAAAAGTAATAACATGGAAACAGCTTCCAGAATCTGCCAAAAAGCCGCCTTATGTTGAATATGTAAAAGACGAGGCAGAGCTCCTGGAAAAATTTACAGAATACGTAAAGAAATCTTCTCCTGATTTTCTGGCCGGATATTTTTCTGATGGTTTTGATCTTCCTTATTTAAGGGCAAGGGCAGAAAAAAACAGCGTGAAGCTCTCTCTTGGATTAGACGGAACTCAGCCAAGGTTTTACAGGGGAATTGTCCCGACTGGAAAAATTAATGGCATAGTCCATGTTGATTTGCTGAAGTTTATACAGACAGCCTACTCACAATATATGCAGTCTGAGACTTTGTCATTAAATGAAGTTGCAAAAGAGTTTCTTGGAGAAACAAAAAAGGACTTTAAGATAAAGCATCCTTCAAAGCTTGACAAAGAAAGCTGGAAAGAATATTACGAATACAACTTGCATGACTCTGTATTGACATTAAGGCTTTTTAACAAGGCCTGGCCGGATCTTCTGGAATTTTCAAGAGTAATGCAGGAGCCGTTATTTGATGTGTCAAGAAACGGCATGTCAAAAAACGTTGAATCCTACATTCTGCACAACCTTGAAAGGTTTAATGAAATACCTGAAAAAAAGCCAACTCACAGCGAAATCTCAGAAAGAAGGCGCAGGAAGAAATACGAAGGGGCGTTTGTATTTGAACCAACTCCTGGATTATATGAAGACATTGTGATGTTTGATTTCACCAGCTACTGGCCGAGCATCATTGTTACTTTCAACCTGTCACGCTCCACGCTTCTTGAGAAAAAAGAGGAGGGCTCTCTTGAAGTAAGCATAGCTGACAGAAAGGTATACTTCGCAAGAAAGCCGGGATTTTTCCCGCAGATGCTTGGAGAGATTATAGAAAAAAGGAAAAAATACAAGGAAGAGATGAAGTCAGCAAAAGGAAGAGAGGAAGCTATAAAAAAAGCAAGGAGCAATGCCTTCAAACTGCTGGCAAATTCATCTTATGGATATCAGGGGTTTTTCGGAGCAAGATATTACTGTCCTGAAGCATCAGCTGCAACAACATCAATAAGCAGGGATTTTATAAAAAAAATAATTAACATAATAGATGCTGAAGGATACAAAACAATCTATTCAGACACAGACTCAATCGCTTTTTTACGAAACAAAAAATCAGAAAAGGATGTATTGAATCTTCTGAGAAAGCTTAATTCAGAGCTTCCGGGAATAATGGAGCTTGAGCTTGAGGATTTTTACAAAAGAGGGATATGGGTCACAAAAAGAACAGGAGTGGTAGGAGCAAAAAAGAAATATGCCTTAATCAACAAGGCAGGAAAGCTGAAAATAAGAGGGTTTGAGACTGTAAGAAGGGACTGGTGCATGCTTGCAAGAGAAGTTCAGAATAATGTTATAAAACAGATATTAAAAGACGGGAATGAAAAAAAAGCACTTGCATATGTAAAAGAAATGATTAAAAAAATAAAAAAAAGGCAGGTTGAAAAGGATGAGCTGATAATCAAAACCCAGCTTAAAAAGCCTCTTTCTGAATACAAGGCAATTTCACCTCATGTAATTGCTGCGAGAAAAATGAAAGAGCATAAAATCCCGATAACAGAAGGGAATCTTGTTGAATACTATATAGCAGAATCCCTAAAAGGGGCAAAAGCGAAGCTTGTAAGGGAAAGGGTAAAGCTTCCTGAAGAAGAAGGAGAATATGATGTAAAGTATTATCTTGAGCACCAGATTCTTCCGGCAGTTGAAAACATTTTTCAGGTTTTTGGTCTGGACATAAAAGAGATTATTGAAGGAAAAAGGCAGATGACTCTTGGGGACTTTTGAGCCTGCAGGCAGAGCATAAACAGCCATGTTGCAAGGATGAAATTCTAAAAAAGAGAGCAAGCTGGCACGTGAAACGTTCCAGTATATCTGAGAAAGGGTTTTTTGTTTCTTTTTTGGAGAAAGAAGGATTTTTTGAAAACCGAAAGATTTTAATAGTTATACAAGTATGTATAACCATGCCACAAGAAATATCAAAAAGAAATATTTTGCACTATCCACAATTAGATACTATTCTGATGGTAGAGGAGTTTATTAGAGAAAATTCCGGGGAATACAAGAAAAAATCTCTTTGGGAAGCACTGCCTAAAAAAATGATTTACCAAACTTTCTGTGTAATTTTTGACTATTTGTTGGAGTCTGGAAAAATAGCACAAGACAAAGAAGGATGGGTTGTCTGGATTTGGAATCCGGAACTTGTAAAAAAATACCTGTCTAAGCCTCATCTAAGTTGGAGAAAATGAAATCTGAAATCAAATTTGCTGACGAGAAGATTCAGAAGAGTTTTGAGGCTTTAAAAGAATCAAAAACAGAAGATCAAAAATTATACAAATGGATTTGTAGAGCTTTTGAAGATTTAGAGGAAAACGCCTTTTGTGGAATAAGGATACAAAAAAGATTAATTCCAAAAGCTTACATTGAGAAATATGGAATTGATAATATCTGGAAATATGATTTGCCAAAAGGTTGGCGATTGATTTATTCTGTGGCTAATGGGGAAATTACAATACTGTCAATTATCCTTGAATGGATGAGCCATAAAGATTATGAAAGAAGATTTAGGTATTGATTTAATCCATATGCCATGCAACTTTGCTGCGGTTAGAAGCCTTATTTTACCCTTCTTCGTTTGTATTTCTTCCTTTCCCTCGTGTGCCTGTTTAACAGATTGCATTTGAGAGAAAGAGCTCAATCTTCTTATAGGTATATTAACTTTCTCTTTTATAAAATTCTCAACGAATATCAGAAAAATTTAGATGTAACAAAGTTCCAGCAAATTGTCTGAAGGACTGCGGGCAGAGCATAAACTAAGGAAAATATTAAAAGCAATTCTTTGATTAGTTATTTATGAAACAAAGAAAGCCCATGGAGCTCAAGCCGCTTTTTGTTGAAAGAATGAAGTTGCTTTTTGAGGAGAAGGAAGATTTCATGAAATATCTTGAGATTTTGAAAAAGCCTGAACTAAAGTCTATAAGATGCAATACTTTAAAAATCTCTCCGGAAAGATTAAAAAAAAGGCTTGAAAAAAAAGGCTGGAAAATCACTCAGCCATGGAAAAGCCATCCTGAAGTGATGATTGTTAATAGAGAGGAGGATGCAAATTCCACAGAGGACAGGGGAGGCCTCCTTCCAGGAGAGTTGGGGAGAGCTTTAGAGCATCTGCTCGGATATTACTATATTCAGGAACTTGCAAGCATGCTTCCGGTTATTGCTTTGAATCCCAAGGAAAATGAAACAATACTTGATCTGTGTTCTGCTCCTGGAAGCAAAACAACGCAAATGGCTGCAAAAATGAAAAATACAGGAACAATAATTGCAAATGAGGTTTCTATGTCCAGATTAAAGATACTGGCGTCAAATCTTGAGAGATGCGGAGTTACAAATACAATCATCACCAGAAAAGACGGGATTGCTTTTTGCAGAAAAATAAAAAAATACAATCCTGAATTAAAATTTGACAGGATTCTGGTGGATGCTCCATGCTCTGGAGAGGGGACATTAAGAAGCAATCCAAAGACATGCCTTATGTGGAATATAAAAACAGTAAAAAGCCTTTCAAGAATACAAAAACAGCTGGTTTTTTCAGCAATAGAAATCTTAAAAACAGGCGGAGAACTGATTTACTCAACATGCACGCACTCTCCTGAAGAAAATGAAGAAGTTGTTGACTTTATTCTGAACTCAGATGAATTTAAAGGCAGAATAAAAATAGAGAAGATATCACTGCCAATAAAGCCCCGCGAAGGAATAAGAAAGTGGCAGGAAAAAGAGTATGCTGAAGAAGTTAAATACTCGTGCAGGATTTACCCTCATGACAATGACACAGAAGGGTTTTTCCTTGTGAAGATAAAAAAAATAAAATGAAACAGAAAAAAAAGGGATACACTAAACTAAGAATCCTAAGCAGGGATGAAAAACAAGAGATATTAAAAAAACTAAAACAGCAATTCGGTGTAAAAGATATTCCGGGGATAGTTGTTCAGAGAGGGAAAGAAAGGCTCTTCTTTTTTTCCGGCTCTTTTTCTGAGAGTGAAATAAAAAGCCTTGAAAAAACAATTTCGATTGAGAGGGTTGGAGTCTATTTTGCAAAGCTTGTTTTAAGCGCAGAAGAAGAGAGCAAAGTAAGGCTGAGCATTGAGGGAACGCAAATCCTGAAAGAGCAGATAACAAAAAATATTTTTGAATTAAGCCATGAACAAATGGAAAAATGGATGAGAGGAGAAGAGCTTCAGATTGAAACAGGGAAAAAAGGTTTTTTAGTTATGAAATATAATGGCGATTTTCTTGGATGCGGAAAAGCCTCTGAGAAAAAAATAACGAACTTCATTCCAAAAAACAGGAGAATAAAAGATAAAAACTGAGCAGGATAAAAAATCTTAATTAATCCTCTTCCTCTCCAAATATCCCTCTCTCAAGGTCTTTCAAAAACCTCCTGACATGAGGGTTTTTTGGGTCATATCTCTCCCTTAGACTGGATTTGGCTTTATCATAAAGCTCTCTCAAAGGCTCTCCTTCTGGAACAATATTCTTAATGCATCTGAATAACAACTCTCTGTGATAAGAGTATTCTTCCCAGTTACTTGTTGAATCCTTAAAATCCTTATAAGGCTCTTTCAGCCACCTATAATATGCGGGTTTCTCGCTTTCACCCATGAAATACCAATAATACAAACATATTTAATTATTGTTATACGCTAATTTATAAAATAAACAGGCTAATTTTGGACATGGATAAGGATAAAATCATCAAAGCTGGAAAAATTGCCTGCCAAGCCAAAGAGTATGCAAAAACAATTATTAAAAGAGGTGTTCCTCTTCTGGAAATAGCTGAGAAGATTGAAGAAAAAATAAGAGAGCTGGGAGGAGAGCCTGCTTTTCCAGTAAGTTTAAGCATTAATGAGATTGCTGCGCACTACACTCCTTCGCATGATGAAAAAACTCTTGCAAGAGGATTATTGAAAGTGGATATAGGAGTCCACATAGGCGGATGGATAACTGATACTGCTTTTTCCCTTGACCTTGAAAGAGGAAAGGAAAGCGAGGAAAACAAAAAGCTCATAGAGGCCTCTGAAAAAGCTCTTGAGAGCGCAGTTAAAACAGCCAAAGAAGGCATCAGTGTGAGAGAGATAGGAAAAAAAATTCAGGAAACAATAGAATCTCTGGGATTTTCTCCAATAATGAACTTATCAGGACATGAAATAAAACAGCACAGAATTCATGCCGGGCTCACAATCCCGAATATTGACAATAAAAAAAACATTCTTCTGCAAAAAGGCGTTTATGCAATAGAGCCATTTGCAACTCCTGGAAGCGGAAAAGTGCATGACGGAAATCCTTCAGGAATTTACATTCTGATTAATAATAAAAACATAAGAAGCCCTATTGCAAGAAAGGTCCTGAAGCTAATTGAAGAAGAATACAGGACAATGCCTTTTTGCTCAAGATGGATTGTAAAAAAAGCAGGAACAGGGGCTCTGATTGCATTAAGGCAGCTGGAGCAAAACGGAAATCTTCACCACTTTCCACAGCTTGTAGAGAGTTCAGGAGGAAAGGTCAGCCAGGCAGAAGACACTATTTTAATAGATGAAGAAGGAAAAATCATTGTGACAAGGGGATAAAATCATCCTGCAGAGTAAGCACTGATAACTAACCCATTATCAGAAACCCTTGCCACGCAGCAAGTCAGGCTTTGCCATTTATTCTCTTTGCAGAATTATTTTTTTGACTCTTTCTTTCCTTTGCTCTTTAGCTCTTTTTTCTCAGACTTAATTGGCTTATTAATCTGCTCTGATGTCTCTTTCAGGGACTTGTCAAAATCCTCTTTTCTGATTATCAGCTCTCCTGAAGATTTTTTTCTCTCTTTATACATTCTTTTGATTGCATTCACACCTGCATTTCTGCAGAGAGCTTCAATTTCTGCTCCAGTCCATGATTCTGTTTTTTCCACATACTCGTCAAGCTTCAATGATTTTTCCAAAGGCATATTTTTTGTATGAACTTTAAAAATCGCCTCTCTTGTTTTTTTATCAGGGATTTCCAGCTCTATTATTGAATCAATCCTTCCGGGCCTTAAAAGCGCAGGGTCTATCAGGTCTTTCCTGTTTGTTGCAGCAATAACAATTACATTCTCAAGCTCCTCTATCCCATCCATTTCTGTTAAAAGCTGGTTAACAATTCTCTCTGTTGAATCACTCATTGAGCTTCCCCTTAATTTTGAGATGCTGTCAAACTCATCAAAAAAAATTATTGACGGAGAAACCTGGCGGGCTTTTTTGAATATCTCACGAATATGCTTCTCACTTTCACCAACCCACTTGCTTACAAGCTCTGGCCCCTTAACTGAAATGAAATTTGCATTTGCTTCTGTCGCAACTGCCTTTGCCAGAAGGGTTTTCCCTGTTCCAGGAGGGCCTGTAAGCAACACTCCTTTGGAAGGCTTTATTCCTGCTTTAGCATACAAGTCAGGCCTTATCAATGGAAGCTCTACAAGCTCTCTTAGCTTTTCTTTTATTTTATCCATTCCTCCGACATCTTCCCATCTGACATTCGGCTTGTTAATTAAAACCTCTCTCATGGCTGACGGCTCTACGTGTTTTATAGCTTCAATAAAATGCTCTCTGGATACTTTAATCTTGTCCAGAATTTGTGTTGGAACCTTCTCCTGAATATTCTTCAGCTCTGAGAAATACGGCTTTATTGATTTCAGTGCAGCCTCCTTGCATAAAACCTCTATGTCCGCTCCAGTATATCCAATAGTCTTATTTGAAAGCTCATTAAAATCCACATCCTTGTCAAGAGGCATTCCTCTTGTGTGTATCTGAAGAATCTCCTTTCTTCCTTTTTCATCAGGAGGATTTATTCTTAGTTCCCTGTCAAAACGGCCTGGGCGCCTCAAAGCAGGATCAATATCATCGGGCCTGTTTGTAGCAGCCATGACAACAACCTGCCCTCTTGACTTAAGGCCGTCCATTAATGTAAGAAGCTGTGCAACAATTCTCTTTTCAGTCTGATCTGTCCCTTCGCTTCTTTTTGGAGCTATGCTGTCAATCTCGTCAATAAAAATGATTGAAGGAGCTGTTTTCTCTGCTTTTTCAAAAATGTCTCGGATGTGCTTCTCCGATTCCCCATAAAATTTCGACATTATCTCAGGGCCTGCAATGGAATAAAACATAGAGTCTGTTTCATTGGCAACCGCCTTTGCCAAGAGGGTTTTCCCTGTTCCAGGAGGGCCTGTAAGCAACACTCCTTTTGGAGCTCCCACTCCAAGCTTCTGAAAAACCTCTGGGTGCTTCATTGGAAGTTCAACCATCTCTCTGATAAGCTCAACTTCGCTTTTCAATCCTCCAATATCCTCGTATGAAACTCCTGTAGCCTTAAACTCTCCTGAATAAGGAACATCAGAAACAATAATCTTTGTTGCAGGGGTAACAATAACATATCCTTTTGGACTTGTTTTTGACACCATATATTCAAGCCTTGTTCCAAAAACATCAATAATTGTCTTCTGCCCGGCACTCAGAGGCTTATGGAGCAGTTTTGTATGGAAATATTCTGTCGGATTGTCGCTAAACCTCACTTCCTGAAGAGGAGAGAGTGTCAGGGATTTAGCCTCGCTAATCTTTACTGGGCTCAAGGATATCTTATCCCCGATAGAAGCGCCGATATTTGACCTTGTAGACCCATCAAGCCTTATTATATCCTGGCTACTGTCATTTAAGGAACGCATTGCCTTGATAACAGCGGCGCTTTTTCCCCTGACCTCCACAATATCTCCTGAAGAGATGCCTAAAGAATCCATAAAATCAGAAGGTATTCTTGCAATTCCTTTATCAATGTCCTCCTGCAGTGACTCTGCAACTTCAAGTTCAATTTTTTTTGGTTCTTTTTCTCTGGTCATTTTTTATTAAAAGCAACCTCCAAAACTCCATTTTTTACAGTATATGAAAACGTCTTTGGATCAACAAACTTTGGAAGAGGTTTCCTGATAATCTCCTCCTGACTCAGCCTCGGAACCAGGTAAGCCTGAATTCCTTCTTTATTTCTCTTTTTCACTTTTATCTCCAATTTCCTGTCCTTAACACTTACAAAAATATCCTTTTCATCAAATCCAGGAAGTTCAAAAATAAGATAAGTCTTATTTTTATGCTCTACGAAGTCAATAACTCTGTCTTCCTCTTCGCCATGAATAATCTCTTCCTTATACCTCTCTCTTGAAGGGCTATGGCCGAAAAACTCCCTTACAATTGTCTCAAACGGATCCTCATCGAAAAAGCTCATTTTTATCTCTCAACATCTTAATTTAATTATCCGAGATAGCTGCTTCCAACAGAAGCAACTGCAGACTTTGCGGATTTAAGGAGATTATCTTCAATCTTCTTGTAAACTTCAATTGTCGGCTTGCTTACACTGGGTCTCACTTTCTTCAATGCCTCGTCAAAATGCTTTTTCTTGACTTCCTTTGAGTCAATAGATTCTCTTAATGAAAGCAATGCAGCCTCCCTTGTCAGAGCCTCAAGATCAGCCCCTGTATATCCCACAGTTGTCTTTGCAAGATCTCTTATCTTAACCCCTTTTGCCAGAGGCATATTTTTTGTGTGTATCTGGAGTATTTTATACCTTCCTTCTTCTTCAGGAGCATTTACAAGAAGGATTTTGTCAAATCTTCCTGGCCTTAAAAGCGCAGGGTCAAGCATATCAGGCCTGTTTGTTGCAGCAATAACAAGAACATCATTCAGATCTTCCAACCCATCCATTTCAGCAAGAAGCTGGTTTAAAACCCTTTCAGTAACCTTTGTTCCTGTTTCCTGGCCTCTTTTTCCTGCAAGAGCATCAATCTCGTCAAAAAACACAACGCAAGGAGCTACCTGCCTTGCCCTTTCAAATATCTTTCTAACTCCCTCTTCGCTTTTTCCGACCCACATGCTCAATAGTGAAGGCCCTTTAACCTGAATGAAATTTGCCTCTGATTCTTTGGCAACGGCCTTTGCCAAAAGAGTTTTTCCTGTTCCTGGAGGACCGTAAAGCAAAATCCCTCTTGAAGGCCTGATACCCATTCTCTTAAAGCTTCCAGGATATTTTAAAGGCCATTCAACAGCCTCCTTTAACTCCTGTTTGATTTTATCCAGGCCTCCGACAGCATCCCAGCCTACATTAGGAGTTTCAACCAACACCTCTCTCATGGCTGAAGGCCTCACAACTTTTAATGCCTCCATGAAATCTTCCTGCCTGACAATCATTTTTTCCAGAATCTCCGGAGGAATCTCTTCATCATCAAGCTTTATTTTGTGGAGATGTTTTCTTAAAACATTCATAGCAGCTTCCTTGCTTAAAGACTCCAAATCAGCACCAACAAAACCATGAGTCAGAGAAGCTATTTCCCCAAGATTAACATTTTTTGCCAACGGCATCCCTCTTGTATGAATCTTTAGGATAGAATTTCTTCCTTTTTTGCTCGGAACATTAATCTCAACTTCCCTGTCAAAACGACCTGGGCGCCTCAAAGCAGGGTCAATTGCATTAATCCTGTTAGTAGCGCCAATGACTATCACCTTTCCTCTTGACTTAAGTCCGTCCATCATTGTTAAAATCTGGCTTACAACTCTTCTCTCCACCTCTCCCATAACCTCTTCTCTTTTTGGAGCAATGGCATCAATCTCATCAATAAAAATGATTGTCGGAGCTGTTTTTTCTGCTTCCTCAAAAATATCTCTTATTTTCTTTTCGCTTTCTCCGTAAAACTTACTCATAATCTCAGGCCCGTTAAGAAGAATAAAATTTGCATCTGATTCATTGGCAACTGCCTTTGCCAAAAGGGTTTTTCCTGTTCCTGGAGGCCCGTGAAGCAGCACTCCTTTAGGAGGCTCTACCCCCAATTTATTGAAAATCTCAGGGTGCTTCAAGGGAATCTCAACCATTTCCCTTATTTTCTTTATCTCCTCACTCAATCCTCCAATATCTTCATAAGTAATCTCAGGGATTTTCTCGTCGCTTACCTCTACTGCTTTAGGGCTAAGAGCCACTTCAGTATTTTCAGTAACAATAACTGGCTGATTTGGGGTTGTGTTGACAACAAGGAACCTTATTTGCGTAACACCTCCTCCAAGATTTCCAAATCCCATATTTCCAAGCATGTCTCCAATCATGTCATTAATCTCGCCAAAATCATCTGAGAGAAGATCTCTTCTTCTCTGGACTCCTCCCAAAACAACAATGTCTCCTTTCATTACAGCCCTGCCTAAAAGGCCCCCTCTCAAACTTTCAGAATCTCCCTGAACCAGAATCCCTTTTTGTGCAGGTGCAATCATTATCTTTTTTGCCTCTCTTACTTCTGCCTTTGATATTGTTACAATATCTCCGATTCCTGTCTTTGCATTTCTCCTCATAATCCCGTCTATCCTTATAATATTCTCTCCCATGTCTGCAGGGTATGCCCTGTCGGCAATTGCAACTGTTTCTTTATTTCCTTTTATCTTAATAACATCCCCTCTCCTTATGTCAAGCTCTCTCATTACCTCGCTGTCTATCCTTGCTATCCCTTTGTAGGCATCATCCTGCAGCGCCTCAACCACTTTCAGCTGAATTTGCTTTTCTTTTGTCATTTTCTAATTCCATAAACCTCCATAAAGCATTCTCTGTCTAATTGCCCCACCCCTTCAACATAAAAAGGCCTTTTATCTATAGGAGTGTTTTTTTTAATATCTGTAGGATTCCAGCATGAAACACATCTCTCAAATTCTCCAACTTCACCATCTTTTGCATCATCATACTCCTGATTAGTTTCAGGATTACTGGCAATCCTCAATTTAGGAGCCAGCCTAATAGGCGAGTAAGCCAGTTTCTTTCCGGTATTATCTACAACAAGCCAGATGTTTTTCATTTTTTTCTCCTGTTAATTTTTAATTCTTCAAAATCTCCGAAACTGAGAGACAGCCTTCCAACATCTTCAAAGCATAACCTCACCATATCATCCATAATTTTTTTCTGCTCTTCCATGAATGAAACAATTTCTTTAGGAATTGATACTGCATAACTGTTTCCAACAAGCCTCATCTTAACTCTAAACTCTTTATTTTTCAAATTTATAAACCTATGGTACTCTTGCTCATCAACCGGATGCATAATCTTTTCATTGCATTCCGGACAAGCCACTGCCCGCATTAGAAATCCGTTTTTCATTAGTTTTACTTTCTCCATTTCTGCATCACATTTTTTGCAAAGTATTGTGTTCTCAAATATGTCTGCCATTTTCATTTTTTTGACTTTTAAAATGAACCGTGCCGGAATGACACGGTCTTAAAGAGGGGTGAAAGAAGGTTATACAAAAAGTATATACCTTTATGTATATACACATACATGTATACTATTTAAACTTTGCGGTTTTTCTGCCCTGTCCGGAGAGGCAAAAGCCAGAGCAGATAAAAAAATAAAAAATGATTAAATTCATGAAAAAATAAATTGGCATAATGCGTAAAAACATGAAACACTTATAAACTCTCTGCAATTACTTGTTTACATGGGCCAAAATGCCGTAAAAAAGAGTGCTTTTAAATTGTGGAAAAAATTCTGGTTTCTGCTGTGGAAAGATGACAGCTTTAAAGGGTGGATTTTTTCAATTGCATTTCTTTTTATATTCATAAAGTTCATCTTTTTTCCTCTTCTGAGCCTGGCAACAGGAACTGCGCTTCCTCTGGCAATTGTTGAATCATGCAGCATGTATCATCAGGGAAATCTCCTCTCCAATTATGATGAATGGTGGGAGAGGCATGAAGCAAAGTATTCCAAATTTAATATTGAAAAAGAGGAGTTTGAGGAGTTTATATTTAAAAACGGATTTAACAAAGGAGATATCTTGTTTATAACAAAAGCAGATCCTGACAGGCTGAAAATCGGAGATGTAGTCATATTCAGTGCAGGACAGAGAAATCCTGTTATACATCGAATAATCAGCATCAGAAATGAAAAAGGGGAAAAAATTTTCTCAACAATGGGAGACAACAACAGAGGGCAGCTAACTTTTGAAAAAAGCATAAAAGAAGAGCAGCTCGTCGGAAAGGCTGCATTCAGGATTGCTCCTTATATAGGATGGGGGAAGCTGGTGTTCTTTGAGATTGGAAAGCCTCCGAGCGAGAGGGGATTCTGCAAAGAAAATTGATGTTTTACCATTTGCCTGTGAAAAACCAGGAAAGAAAGATTTTTAAAAGAATTTGGTTATTAATCAGAAGTCAAAATGGAATTTTGTCCAAAATGCGGTGCTGTTCTTGTGCAAAAAAGAAAGAAAGACGGATGTCCAAGATGCAGTTATTCTGCAAAAGAGAAAGTAAAAATAAAGACATCTGAAAAGATAGAGGAAAAAAAAGGCGTGGCTGTCCTTAAAAAAGGAACAGAGGTTTTTCCAATTATTGATGAAATATGCAAAAAATGCGGTAATGGAAAGGCATACTTCTGGACAGTTCAGACGCGTTCAGGAGACGAGGCGGAAACAAAATTCTTCAAATGCGTAAAATGCGAGCATACATGGAGAGAATACAGGTAAGCTAGTAAAGATTTTTAAACTTCTTCTCTGATATTGAATTATGGCTCTGTAGCTCAGCCTGGTTAGAGCACCAGACTCTTAATCTGGGTGTCGGGGGTTCAAATCCCTCCAGGGCCATGCTTATAAAATCCCAAACACAGAAAAGCATTGCATAGGATAAAAAATATCTTAAAGCATCCAGGCTAATCCTAAACTAAATACTGCCTGCTATTGTCTTCTGCCCATAAGGCTCTTTCAGGGGCGTGGTAGCCAAAAGCTTTCATTTAATCAGCTTTTGAATGTTTTCAATTGCATCTGCAACTTCTCTTCCCTTCTTCGTTAGCTGTATAATTTTTATCCGCCCCTTTTTTTCAAAAACAACTAACTTAAGGTCTTCAAGTGTCTGCAAAATCTTCACTGCATGGCTGTAGGTGCAGTCAACTTCCTTAGCCAAAACACTACCATACCTCATCCTTGTATTCTTTTTAAGAGATACCAGCATCAGAGCTGGCTTTCTCCTGAAAAAGATATCAAAATTGTCTTTCATTTTGATACTCGGATATGTATAGTTTAATGTATATATCCAGACAGTATAGTCCTTTTAAATCTTTTGGGAAGGATATATCTGCCAAAACATTTAAAAAATAATACCTTCTATAAAATAGCCAAAAAATAAATTAATAATCTTTATTAATCAAAATTTTAATTTAATATCATGAAACATCCAGGAAACAGAAAAAAAACAAGAATACTTGCAGTTGGAGACATTCATGGAGACACTGGGCTAGTGAAAAAGCTGGCTGAAAAGGCAAAAAAAGAAAATGTTGACTTAGTAATACTTGCAGGAGACCTGACTCTGGCAGAAAGCTCAGTAAAAAACATTGTAGGCCCTTTCACAAAAGCAGAAAAACCGGTTTTATTGCTTCATGGAAACCACGAATCTATTGCTACAGTGGATTTTCTTGCAGAAATGTATCCAAACACCAAGAACATTCATGGATACTCTTTTGTAAAAGACAAAGTGGGTATTTTCGGGGCAGGAGGGGCACTGGAGTTTAATACAACAGAAAAAGAGATTTTTGATGCTCTGAAAAAAGGAAACAATGCCCTTAAAAAAGTCAATAAAAAAATTATGGTAACCCATATGCATCACAATGGAAGCAAGGCGGAATTCTCAGGATTTAAAGGAAGCAAGGCAATAAAAAAGGCAGTAAAAGAATTCAAGCCAGACATCTTAATCAGCGCGCACATTCATGAGGCTGAAGGGATTGAGGAAAAAATGGGAAAAACAAAAATCATTAATGTCTCAAGAAAAGAGAAGATTTTTGACATTTGATTTATGGGTTATTCAACAAAGGTCTTTAACTGGCCTAAAAAATATCTTCTTTTTTTGGGGGTTGTAACAGTGGATGCACTCAAGATTGCACCCATCTGTTATTTCCCATGCCACCTCAAATAAGCTTCTTTTCATTTTTTTCAAAAGCAAGCTTTTCAGAAAGCTGTTTGCTCTTTTCTGCAAGATGAGGCAGCTCGCTTAAAAAAGCATAATGCCCGCCCTGAAGCTTGTCAACCCGTATTTCCATTTTTCACCTCCTGAAATTTACATGTTGAGTCAGAGCCAAACAACCCATTGTTTATTGAATAAGAAATTCCCCTGCACCCTCCCCTGCATATGTCAAGCCTTTCGCAATTCCTGCACTTTCCTGAGATTTTTTGTTTTATTAATCTAAATTCCCTTAAAAGAGAATTGTTTTCCCAGACTTCCTTAATATCATCTTTTAAGGCATTTCCAAGACAAAGCCTTTTATCAAGAAGGGCAGCGCAGCTGAAAATATTTCCAGAAGGAGAGATGCATATTAAATGATGGCCTAAAGGGCATCCTGCAACAGGAAGATTATGAAATTTATTTTTATCAGCAACTGCCTGAAGGTTTGAAACGCTTCCGCAGTCAAGAGTTATATTGGGGTTTTTGTTTTTTTCCCTGCAGCATATATCTTTTATCAATCTAGAATATGCATGGTAATCAGGCATTAGGTAATTATAATACTCTCTGCTTAAATCCCCTTTTTTCAGCTTTATTAAAGTCAGATAAGGAATCCCTTCTTTTTCAATCCACTTTATAAATTCAGGAATTGAGCCGATATTATTTCTAGAAACAACGCAGTCTATTCCAACAGCAACTCCCTTGTCCTTTAACAGCCTTATGGATTTTATGGCTCTCTCATAAGAGCCTTTTCCCCTCAGCTTTTCATGAGTCTCTTTAATGTGGGAGTCTAAGGAAACCTGGCACTGCTTCATTCCTGATTCTGCAAGCTTGCTAACAAGCTTTTCATCTAAAAGCCAGCCGTTTGTTGTCAGGTTAAATACGCATCCTTTTTCATGAACATGGTTTGCAAGCTCAGGCAAATCCTTTCTCAGTGTCGGCTCTCCTCCTGTGAACCCTATCTGAAAAACACCCCATTCTGCAAGCCCGGAAATTATTTTTTTCCATTGCTCTGTTGTCAGTTCTTTTTCAGCATTAGAGCAGTGCAGTTCCCTGACAGAGCAATACTCGCAGGACATATTGCATTTATTGGTTACAGACAAATGAGCAAGAACAGGAGCAGGATAAAGAGGCTCAGAAGAGTTGTGCCTTAAAAGAGACAGGTCATAAGTCTTTCTTTCATCATCTGGCTTAAAATCCTCAAATTCCAGAATGCCATAAGATGCAAGCCTTGAAAGTATTTCCTTATATTCAGGATTGATTTTTTTCTTTTTTCCGTGTTTTTCAAAAGCCTCAAATTCCTCCCGAGTCAGGGAGAGGAGCATTCCTTCAGAGCTGAAAATCAGGTAATTGCTCTTTTCCTTTTTTATTCTTATTATGTTTTTATGCATTTTTGATTATCTCCTGATAGGGCCTTTTTTCAATATCCTCAAGCTTCAGCCCAAAATCCCTCAGGCACTTTAAGATTGATTTTTTGTCTCCTTCAATCTCCAGATAAACATCCTTGTTGGGAAGGATATCTATTGAGACAGCATGATTTAATGCATCTTAGAATAAATTCCATCCTTTCTTCTACTGACATAACAGGAACATGTATCAGCTCATATCCGTAATCAAGATAGGTCTTAATCAGAAAATCGTGAATTTTTTTAGCTTCCTCTTCTGTGCCCTCAACTCTTACTCCGTCATTAACAAAAGGCAATCTTTCTAAAGCAAAGACTTTGTCATACCTTCCGGAATGAGTGTGGATTGCAATTTCTTCAGGAACATATCCAAGAAACACCTCTGAATAAGCAAGGCAGTCAATAGTTCCTCTGTCAAGAAAATAAAGCAAGGTTTTTTTGCAAAGGCTGCTTTCCTTTTTCAGCTGCCTTTGAAATATCTCAATCTCCAGTTTTTCATAATTCTCTTTATTATTAATAACCTTATCAGAGATTAGGGCAGAGCTTAACACCTCTCTTGCAGTTTCATCTAAAACAGAAAAGCCGTTTTTTCTAAGTTCATTAATAAGTGTTGTTTTTCCAGAGCACGGCCCTCCTGTCAAGACGTATTTTCTCATATTCTAACAAAGACTTGCAGATTAGATACATTTTACTGTACATATTTTGTCAAAAGTGTTGTATATTGTAGAAATGCTTAAATATCACAAAATGGTTGAAACACTATGCTTGACACTAAAACAATAAAAAAAATAGAGGATTTTGCCTATTCAAAGCCAAGAAGCATACAGGAGATAGCCAAGCACCTGGGAAAAAACTGGAGAACTGCTGACAGGTATGTTCAGGAAATTGAAAAAGAATTCGGAACACTGGCAACAAGAACCTTCAGGGAAGGGACTCGCGGAGCACTGAAAATCGTTTACTGGGCTTCAGTAGAAAAGGCGAACCACTCTGTTTTTCAGGAGAAGCTGGAGGAGCAGATAATGCAGGGCAAAAACAAGGGGGACTTTTCTGCATTTGACATTTTTCAGCATGTCGCGGACAAAGACAAGGAGGCATGGATGAAAAAGGGGGAAAGCGAGATGAAATCAGGAAGGCTAAAGGAGTTTAAAGACATCCTGTTAAGCGCAAAAAAGCAAATCCTGTTTTTTTCAGGAAACCTTTCGCTTATAAATTACAAAGACAGAAAAACAGACATCTTTGATATTCTTGACAGGCTTGTGAAAAATGGAATAAGCATTAAGGTCGTCTGCAGGGTTGATTTAGCAGGCAAGAAGAACATAGAAAAAATGCTGTCTTTAAATTTCAAGCATGGAAAAGAATTAGTGGAAATAAGGCACAGAGAACAGCCATTAAGAGCCACAATAATAGACAATAAGCTCTTTAACATGAAGGAAATGAAAGAGCCGACAGGAAAAGAAAAAGAGCTGAATAAAAGGCTCTTTGTGTTCTATACAATCAAAAACAGGGAATGGACAGAGTGGATGACGAGAATATTCTGGAAAATGTTCAACAGCTCAATAGGCTCGGGAAAAAGGCTTCAGGAGATGAATAAGATTTTTTAAAAACCTATAAAAACCCTTTTTCTACACTATGTTTATATGATTTATAGAAAATGCCAAGAAAACCAAGAAAAACACATGAAGAGAAAGTAGCTGAAAGTTATTTCCCAGTAGATAAGAGTGATGTTGAATATGCTACTGAGAAAATTGAGAAAGCAGAAAAGAAAATAGTTCTTAGTGAGCACGACCTTGCAAAAAAGTCTGTTGAAATACCGATAAAAGACCCTCTTCCAAAAGAGGAGATATTGAAGGGAGCGGTTGAAAAAGAGTATCTCAAGCCTGACAGAAAGTCTCTTGAAAAAGTAATAAAAGTCGGGAAAAAAAAGAAACAGGCAAGAAAGAAAAAAGCAAAAAGCATGGAGAAGTACTCTCCCCCGAAAACAGAATTAAAGAAAAACGGATATGAGCTTATTATTACTGAAAAGCCACAGGCTGCCCTGAAAATATCCTCTGCACTTGGAAAATCAACTAAAAAAAACTCCGGAAGTGTCCCATACTATGAGGTTGAGAGAGACGGCAAAAAAATAATAGTGGCATGCGCTGTAGGCCATTTATTCACTCTTAAACAGAACACTCCTGGATCAGAAGTTCCTGTTTTTGATATAAGCTGGATCCCAAATTATATGGCTAGAAAGAATGATTTTACAAAGAGATATCATGACACTCTTCTGAAACTTGCAAAAAATGCCGGAAGCATTACAGTTGCAACAGATTACGACATTGAAGGGGAGCTCATTGGGCTGAATGTTGTAAGATTTATCTGCAACCAGAAGGATGCAAAAAGAATGAAATTCTCCACACTGACAGAAAAAGAGCTGAACAAAGCATACGAGGAAAAATCCTCAAGCGTGAACTGGGGGCAGGCAATTGCAGGAGAGACAAGGCATTATCTGGACTGGTTTTACGGTATAAATCTTTCAAGAGCACTGATGAATGCAATTAAAACAACAGGAAAATTCAGGATTATGTCTATAGGGCGCGTGCAGGGCCCTGCATTGAACCTGATAGTCCAAAAAGAAAGAGAAATCCAGTCATTCAAGCCAACGCCATACTGGCAGGTTTTTATTGAAGCAAATGACGGAAAAAACAGCCTGGAGCTGAAGCATAACAAAGATATTTTTGAGAAAAAGGAACTTAAAAAATTTGAGAATCTCATTGGAAAAACCGCAACTGCAGAAACAAAAAAAACAGAACAGATAATCCCTCCTTCACCGCCTTTCAATTTAACAACCCTTCAGACAGAAGCATACAAGCTTCACGGAATTACTCCTTCAAACACTCTGAGGGCAGCCCAATCCCTCTATCTTTCAGGCCTCATATCCTATCCAAGAACTTCAAGCCAGAAGCTTCCTGATTCCATAGGATACAGAGAGATTCTTAAAAGGCTTGCCAAAAAATATAATGCAGAACACCTCATAAAAAGGGAAAAGCCAGTAGAAGGAAAGAAAACAGACCCTGCGCACCCTTCAATATACCCAACAGGACAAAATGACTCCATAATACTCTCAGGAGACGAAGAAAAAATTTACAACCTGATTGTAAAAAGATTTCTCTCTCTTTTCTGCGAAGATGCAATAATAGACAACAAGAAGATTACAGCAAGTGTTGATGAATTAAAATTTTCAGCAAAAGGATTATCAGTCAGAAAAAAAGCATGGATGGAAATCTATCCTGTTAAAATGAAAGAAAATGAAATTCCTGACATGAAAGGGGAGGTGAAAATAACAGACTCAAGGATAGAGGAAAAAGAAACGCAGCCTCCTAAAAGGTATTCTCCGGCATCAATTGTTTCTGAACTGGAAAAAAGAAATCTCGGAACCAAAGCAACAAGAAGCTCAATCCTGGAGACTCTTTATGAAAGAAATTACATAAAAGAGAAAAGCATAGAGGCAACACCGCTTGGAATCTCTTTAATTGAAACTCTGGAAAAATACTCTCCAATAATAATAGATGAAGAGCTGACAAGGCACTTTGAAAAAGAAATGGATAAGATTCAGGAAGAAAAAGAGGGGTTTATGGAGCATGAAAAGAGAATAATCAGCGAGGCAAAAGAGGCCATAACAAAAATAGCAAAGCAGTTTGAAAAAAATGAGAAAGAAATAGGAAAAGAACTTTTGCAGGCAAACATCAAATTAAGAGAGCAGCAAAAAGCAGAAAATACTCTCTGCGCATGTCCGGAATGCGGAAAGGGGAACCTTGCAATAACATACTCAAAAAAGACTAAAAGAAATTTTATTGCCTGTGACAGCTATCCGGAATGCACGAAAACATACTCTCTCCCACCAAACGGAACAATAAAAAAAACAACTCCCTTAAAAAATTGCGAAAAATGCAATTTTCCAATGCTGATATCTCTAAGAAAAGGAAAAAGGCCATGGACTTTCTGCTTTAATCCAGAATGTGAGACAAACAAAGAAAGGCTGGAGGAATACAGAAAGAAGAAAGAGGAGAAAGGAGAATAAACTGAATTTAAATCCTACTAGATAATCCTGTCTGAATTATTTAAATAAAGATTAATCAAACTGCTCACTCTGATAGGATGGCCCTCAATATAAAAAACAGGCTCATACCCCTTAAAGCTTGCCCAAACAGAGAACACCTCTCCAGAAGAAAGATTTCTTTTTGTAGTCTCGCAAAGAGACATTAAGTCTGCTGTGAAAAGAAGAGAGGGGGCAAATCTGCTAAACCTTACTTTCTCATTATCTCTAAGAGAGTAGGCTTCCAGAGAATCTTCCTTGTTTTTTCTTCTGTAGTGCGCTCTCATCCTTACTACAAGGCCTTTTTCTTCAATATTCCCAATCCCCTCTCCAAAGATTATCTTTATTCTTCCATTTCCTTCTGTTTTATCTATAAATTTCAAAAAAGAGTATATAAGGCAAGGATCATTATAGCGTCCAGGGTCATAGGAGTTTATAACCATAGAAATTGATTTCTCTGAAAGATCGATCATCTCTGACATAGCATAGTTGCTACAGGCATGGGAGTAGCATTCAAAAGAAGACGGAAGCCTGTTTTTAATTGCATACTTGATTTTGTTAATAGCTCTATTCTGTTCCATAGAGATTATTTTTTAACATTTCTTATAAAGATTTATATTCTTAAGAAGAACTAACCAGCCTCCATTCCTCCAAATAATCTTCTCAGAGCCATTTTAAGCCCAGAGGATTAAAACCACTCTCTCAGGCTCTTTTGAGTTTTTATAGCTTCTATCAGCCTGCTTTTCTTCAATATTCCTGAAGGGGCAAAATTGAATCTTGCTTTTCCGATGTTTTGAAGGCTATTAACTGCCTCTTCAAAACTATCAAACTCCAGTTTCCTATATCTGAGAGTCTTTCTGCATGCCTCTCTGCACACCCATACCCCTAAAGCAGCCCAGTAGCTTGGAGTTTCAATTCTGATTACTAATGCGCTTGCCTGCCTTTTTATTTTCTCAAGATACTCCAAAACAGGAAGCCTTGCAGCATAATACCCTCCGGCAGTGTCTAAAGCATAGCTTTTTCTTCCAGCGTATGACTCGTAATCTGTAGAGGCTTTTATTTCATGAGAGGGGTTCCATGAGCTTCCAGGCAGGTAAAGCTCAAAAAGCTCATAACTCCAGACATTCGGAAAAAGCATTATCATGTATTGGTTTCCCATAAACTCTCCAAAAAACAATTCATAATTCTCAATCCATTTATAATCCCTTATCTTTTTTAGAAGGCTTTTTCCAATAATATCGTCAGTGGCTGTAATTGACCATCTTGTGGGAACAAGCTTCTTATCTTTTTTCAGCCCGAGAACACCCACACTTAAAATCTTGCTCAAAGCATACTCGCTGAAACCGCTTTTATGAAGATATCTCACTCCTTCAGAAGCCTTTATCTCATCATTTATTACTTTGTCAACCTTTCTGTGAATTTTTACATTACTGGTTATTTTTGCTTTTTTTAAAGGGGCTTTGAATCCCTGAGGCATTGTCACTCTATCTCTTCTCCTGTCAATATTCAGCCTTCTTCTCAGCTCAATTTCCACATCAACAGGCTTTGAAGCAAGGGCAATCTCCTGTGCAATCAGGACTAATCTCTTATTTAAGCTGGAGCTTCCATGGACTTTTGACTGGAATCTTGAATTTACAAGGCTGTTTCTAAACTTAAGAACATCATTGATTTTAAAATCATTTTCTGCCCAATACTTTGCATCATCATAAATCCAGGAATTTTCATCTCTTTCAAGAGGGCTTAAAATCCCAACATTCACAAGAGGATATCTCAGCCTGGAGCCTATGAAAACGCTTGGAGGAGAATTAGTGTCAAGATTTGATATCTTCTTCAAACTCCGATATTTAAAACCAGTCTCAGCTATTTTTTTTATTGCCTCAAACCTTATTTTTTCCTTAACCAATCCATCCATAAAAAGACAGATGCATGGAAGTTTATATTTTTATAGTTGCAAGAACTTAATTGTCCTGCAGAATTCCCTGCATGGCTTCTAAAGAGAACTATAGCAGAAAGGGATTTTTATTCTTTATCAAGTAACTCTCAGCTTTCTAAATCCATTAAGCTTTTCTCTCCTGAAAAAGCCGAGCCTTTCCGGACTGCTTTTATATTTTTTTAACATCTCATTCCATGCATTAATAATCCCGCTGTCATTGGATATCAAAGATACGCTCTCTCTGCTTTGCGAAATTGCTGATCCCAAAACAAGAAAATCCAAATCAGGATAGCTGAGCCCGTATTTTTCTTCGAAATAAGAATGCTCTTCCAGCAAAATTTCATAATTGGACCTTTCCTCTTCACTCAGACAGCTCTCAGAGATAACCCTGTTGTTTATGCCAAATGCTTCTGCTAATTTTCTCTTTTTTCTGTGCGCATCCATCCTCATGCTCCTTAACTTCATTACTTCTTTTTTTCTTGTTGTAAAATAAGGCATACCTTTGCAGGGCCGCCTCTTCTCGCTGAAATACTCTTTTAAAATAAGGTCAGTGACATAAATATTTAACTGCGGAAGGCTTTTTTTAAAGAAAACCGCAGAATCTCTCTCAACTCTGGAAAGGTGTATTTTGTCTTTGAGCGTCTGAATTCTTTTCCTTCCTATTGGATAAAGCAAGGCGCTTGTATCCAGAATAACAAAAGGATAATCTCTGCTTATTTCTTCAAGAGACAATAATCTGCTTTCCATGCCAGCTATTCAATAAAATCACATATATTTACTGAATAAGACTTCAGTCATTTATGTTTTTAAATATTTATTTGCTGCAGAATTCAATAATCCGGAGCAATTACAGCCAGCCTCTTTTAAAAATTCCCCTGTCTTTTATTTCAAACCCAATCTCTTTCCTCGGAAGGCTTCTATGCTTATGAAGAATTGCCTTTCTCCTTCCCCTTTCATTTTTCAGCTCAATTATACACTTGCTCCAATACTTAAACAAATCCCCTCCGACAATATTTGCCTCTGGCTTAACCCCTTTTTTTAAATCATCTTCTGAAAGAAATTCTTTGTAAACCTGATTTGTTATTATGACTGGAATCTTCTGTTTTCTTGAGATTTCAGCGAGAATCTGCATCTGCTTTGCCACCTCTTTATTCACTCCTTTTATTTTGGAGCCGTCTTTTGACTTAGCCGCATCTCCAAGCTCAAGCCTGTAAAGCATTGCCATGCCATCAACAATTATAAGCCCTATATGGTTTTTTTTGAGCCTTTTCAGAAGATTTACAAAACACTTTTTCTGCTCCTCAAAATTTGAAGGTTCGAGGAGAAGAATATTTCCCAGAATGCTTTCATAGCCCTCTCCAACAATCTGCTTCACCCTCTCTGTTGAAAACCCTCCTTCTGTATCAATAAAAATAACTTTGTTTCCTTTTTTCGCCTGGCTGCAGGCAGCAAGAACAGCCATGTTTGTTTTACCGCATCCGGGAGGCCCTGCAATCATTGTAATTATATCTTTTTCATAACCTCCATGGAGCCACTTGTTCAGGTCAAAGCTTCCTGCAGATATTCTGTTATTAGCCATGCTAAAGAACATTTAAGGCAATTTATATAAATTGCTGTAAAAATGCCTGAATAAGCTTTTTAAGAATTATTTTAGTTTTTTAAAATCACCCTCGATTTTCTCCAAGTCCCTGGTTATTGCGGCAACTGCATCACTTATTGCTTTTTTGGGTGTTTTTCCTTTTGTTTTAACTGCAAGGACCGGCTTCTTAGTGGGGTGCTCCCTTTTCCATGCAGCAAATGAGACTGAAGAATCCTTATTAAGGTAAACCCTTAAAATTTCAGCAATTGTCAGGCTTTCAACCTCGACTTCAATTTCATCTTTTGAGCTTTTAAGAATATTGATATCCATATTAAAATGGATAAAAGTTTATTTATAAAGCTTGTGTTTTCTTTTTCCCAAAAATCAGGTCATTAATCTCATTCTGAGACAATTCTCTTTTTTCATGGCTCTTGTTTATGCTGTCAGTTGTTTCAGATTCTTTTTTCTGAAAGTTACCATTGTCCTTTCCAAGCATCTCTTCCTCTTTTTTCTTTTTCATCTCCCTCAAGTCTGCTATTGTTAAATTTCGGGAAATAAGGGGGTCAAAATCGATTTCAGTTATCTCTTTTTTCTGCAATAAATCATCTCCTGCCTTTGAAGCATCAAACATTCCTTGATTCCCGTTAATTCCTTTTTTTCTGATTCTTATCCCAAGATAATTCTCCAGCTTGGCAATGATTTTCGAGCTGTTTTCAGGAAGAATCCCTTTTTCTGCAAGATTTACAGCCAGTTCCGGCTCTGCAATTGCTTCTGCAAGCTGTTTTTTAGTCAAGTGTTTTGCCCTTCTTCCCCTCATAATAACCCAGTGAAAATTATCAATCAAGCCCTCCCCTTTCTTTGTAAAACTGCTTTGCCCACCAACACTCATACTAAAGTTCTTTTCAACAATTTTTTTAAGAGAATCTTCTTGTTTTTCAAGTTCAGGGTTCTTTTCAGGCTCTTTTGTTTTTTCAGGGTCAATTCCTGCAATTTTTGAAACCCTTTCATAAACACTCCCTCTTTTTTCAGGCTCTTCAAAGTCAAAAGAAGGTTTTTTAATAATCAGGACCTCTTCTTTAAAGGAGCATTTCCTGCATATCTTTACTATTCCCTTCTCTGAAATTGCGTCAGACAAAAGCGTCTTTTTTTCAGAAACTCCGCAGCTAAAGCACTCTTCCATAAACCAATGGAGCTGACCCTGTTTTTTAATATTTCTATACAAAATCAAACAAGATATCTCTTCAAGCTTTCAACAGAAGAAAGCTCCTGTATTACATATTTCTCATTTATAATAACAGCCGGAAGCCTTGATATTCCAAATTTCCTTTTCAGAGAATCAAGAGAATCAATATTATTGTTCGCAGCTATTGATAGAAGGATTATGTCATTCCCCATTTCCTTCTTTAAGTCAAACAAGACTTTTGACCATACATTCTGAGTCGCTCTTTTTGCGAGATCTTTTGACTCGTATTCATAAAGATATACGACTGAAGAGAACTCTTCGCTGCACTTCTCCCTTGTTTTTATCACATTTATCCATAAAAAAGTCCTCAAGAGGTCATACCTCTTATGAGCCAATTTAATATTGTCATCAATTTTCCCAGCATCCTCATATCTGTCAAGAAGCTTGGCTTCCTCATAAATCCTGTTTGCAAAATCAATATTTGCGTCCACTAGATATTCGCAGCTGGAATCAAAGAGGTCAGTCAGGCTGTTCAGAGCAACTGCATCTATTAAGGATATTTCTGATCTTGCGTAATACTCATTTACCTTATCGATCCTAGATGCCTCAAAAGCAACTCCGAGAAGAAGCCCAAAAACAAATATAACTGCAGTTAAAAAAAAAGCCTGCAAAAAAACGTTCTTTGGATTTCCAGCCATTTTTACCAAGAGTGTTTCCCTTTAAAAAATTTATATATTGATGTTATCAGGATTACTGGATAACTTAGCAAATATACAAACATATAAGCCAGAATATCAAGCAATTTATGCTTTTTAAATTCTTTTTCTCTTGAGTGGAGAAGGGCAAGCAATGTAAAAGAGAAACTTAGGATAAACATTGCTATTCCAAAAAAAACAAGAATGCTTGGAGTAAGGTTCAGTTCCCTGAATGTAAAAATTGCTGTCTGGGCCTTCACAGAGTAAGTTGTTGAAAGATACTGGACAACAGCCCTCCTAACAATCCTGTAAAACAAGATTAAAATTCCAAAAATTCCAAGCATCCATGAGAAGACAAAAAAAGGCAGAATGAAGCTTCCAAGCATTCCAACCTTAAAAAATGTTTTCTTATACTTATTTATTGTCTGTATCCCTCCAATATTCCATCTTACTCTCTGCCTAAACCATGCCTTAAAATTATCAGGAGCAACTGTGTAAACTCTTGATAAGAGGCTCATCTCCACCCTGTATTTTTTTGAGATAAGATGCCATGTTATCTCTATATCCTCTGTCATGTTTTTTTCATCAAACCCGTTAATTTCATTAAAGGCGCTTCTTCTGTAGATGGCCAGAGGGCCAGGAGTTACATATATTGCCCCTATAAATCCCAAAAGCTTTCTTGAGAAAGAGATTATCTTATACTCTATTGACTGCAGCCTCTCTATAAAATTATCCCTTTTTTTTACAAGAACCCTTGCAGTAACTGCCCCTACATTTTTATCATTAAAAAAACCAACCATCTTTGTTATTGCATCCTTTTTTGGGTATGAGTCCGCATCTGTAAATCCTATCAGCTCAGTAGTCACAAACTTTGCTCCGTAATTCTTTGCTCCGCTTGCCTTGCCTGTATTTTTTGGAGTTTTCAGGGCAAGAACTTTAGGATATTTTTTTGACAGCTTTTTTATTATGTCATAAGAGCGGTCAGTGCTGCAGTCATCCACAACAATTACTTTTTTAAGGCCTTTATAATCTGAATCCAGCAAAGCCCGGATAGTCCCCTCTATGTTCTCTTCTTCATTGTAGCACGGAACAACAATGCTTAAAGAATAATTCCTGTCCGGATTTGGATAAAAAAAGAGATTCTTTCTGTTTGGAATATAAATCAAGATAAATAAGACTAAAAAATAAAGCGCAATAAAGGTATAAGCAAGATAAATAACAGTCAGAGATTCCATTTTATTCTCTTGAAGATTCATTGCCGGAGAGATTCTCCGCAAAGCTTTTCCTGTCCTCCAGATTAAAGTAATCATAAAATTCATCGCTTAAGCTCAGCTCATGAGTATGCCCTGATTTTTTCTTTTTTAAAAGCCCAAGCTCAACAAATTTTTTTATGTGGTCATAAGCCTTATTTCCTCTTATTTTAATTATTACTGATTGCTTAACTGGCTGTTTATAGGCAATAATTGCAAGAGTTTCCTGCTCTGCTTTTGAAAACTCTGAGGAGCCTGTAGCTAATCTGTTAATTATGTAAGAGTATTCTTTTCTTACATCCATCTTCCAAAGATTATTTTTTTCAACAATTTCAATTGCAGAATCTCCATTGTCATACTTTTCCTGAAGCTTTTCTATCAGCTCCCTGATTATTATTGGATTTAAGTCTGTCAAGGATATCAGCTCCTGCATATTCAGAAATCTTCCTGAAACAAAAAAGACTGCTTCAAGCTTTTTCAGATCCTCTTTTTCTTTTGCCTCATCAATTTCCTCTGCTGTCTTGCTGCTTATTTCCATTTTTATAATAAATGGGATGGGATTTTAAAGATTGTGTTTAAAATTAGTTATAATCAGTTAATTTAGTCAGGAGCAAATCCAGATATTCTTGCAATCATCCCAAAAATACCCTGAAAAACTGTTAAACCTTAAACCTCAGCAAAGCCCCTATTCCAGAGAGATTATTGAACTGCTTTCCTTCTTCTGTTTCTGTGGAGACAACCTCAACCTCTGATGAAATACTCTCTGCCATTTTTTTCAGCTCTTTTGAGAGTTTTTTATCAAGGTCTTTTGACAATATTAATACATCTACAGCTCCGTATTCAAGAGCCTTTCTGACATCTTCTTCTTTATAAAGAGCAAAATCAGGCTTTTCTCCAAGAGTCTCAAAAAACTTTTCAAGAACCTTTTTTTCATGAATTATCTCCTGATTCTCCAAAATATCATGAGATTTTGCAACAATCTCTTTTAGCCCTGATTCATCAGCATCTCCAATATCCACTCTTCCTATCACTTTTTCCTGAAGCTTTGTGGCCAGATATTTATTGTCAAGAAACTCGTCTTTTGTAGGAATAGGGCCTCCTACAAGAATTCCCTTAAGTTTCGGCATATCGAAAAAAACCTTTTTCATCTCATCAGCAATTCTCTTGTAAAATTCTTTTGTTAATCCTTCAGTAATTCTGTGGAACCTCTGGCTTGACTGGCCTCCTGCCCTTACTTTGCTTGGAATTCCTGAAGTCATGTGCTGCAAAACCTCTATTCTTTTTCCTTCAAGCATGCCTATAGTTGCCTCTTTTCTGTCCATAACAAGCAGGCCAAAAACCTCTGAGACTTCAAGCTGCTCTCTTAAAGGCTCAAGAACAAATTCCTTGTCGCATCTGTACATTCTTACTTTCAAGGGCATTGGAGGCTCAATACCCCATAATTTCAGATCCTCCTGCCCTTCAACCTTGCTTACATTGCCGCAAAAAACAGCAAGGCCGTTCTCAGGAGTCTTTTTCATGGTTTTGAGGTATCTTGTTATCTTTTCCAAAGCATTAATTACATTTTTTCGTGTTGAAGTGGATTTTATGTTTTTTGCAGTTGATTTTTCTGCTTCAAGCTGGTCTGAAACAGTATAAATATTCTGGCCTGAAGGTATGTAAACTGTGATAAGCTCTGTTGCCCTTCCTCGGTGTTTTCCTAATTCTTCCAAAATTTCTTCAAGTTCTGCTTTAGTTAATTGTGTCATATTTTAAAAAGAAAAAAGATGTTTATAAAACTGAGTATGACAGGTTCAAAGCCGTATTGGATTGATTAAACAAACTCAACACTGAATTTTCCTTCCCTGATTTCTTTCGCGTTTGCAACAGCCTTTAAGTCATCAATGACTTCTTCTAACTTCTCTAAAAAATCTCTCTCTAAGGTTAAAACTATCTCAGAGTTCATGGATTTTTTTGCAATGGATTTTTCATGCCTTACTTTGGCAATGATTTCAATCATTATATCAAAAATTCCCTCTTCTTTCTTGCTTAGCTTTGGTATTTTAATCTCCTCAGGCCACTTAGAAATATGAATGCTTTTTTCTTTTTCTGATTTTTTAAAGTAAGTCTGGTAAATTTCCTCTGTGATAAACGGCATTATAGGTGCAATTAGCTTCAGGATTGTAAGAAGGGAAGTGTAAAGAGTGTATTGCGCTGAGATTTTTTTGTCTCCTTTCTCATTGTAGATTCTTTTTTTAACTATCTCCAGATAATTATCGCAAAAAACATGCCAGAAAAACTGCTCTGTTTCTGATTTTGCTTTTGAATATTCATATCTCTTAAAATTTTCTGTAGAGCTCTTTATAAGAGCGTTCAGCCTATTCAGGAATAACTCATCAAGCTTTTCAAGTTTTTTCGGCTTCCTCTTTCCAGAGGAATAGTCTTCAAGATTCATAAAAACAAACCTTGATGCATTAACCAGTTTTGTTATGAATTTTTTTCCTGTTATTAAATCCTTTTCATGATAGTCCATGTCCTCTCCGAGTTTTGAGCCAGCAGCCCAGAACCTTAATGCATCTGTCCCGTATGTTTCCATGAGTTGCCTTGGCCTGATTCCTGTTCCTTTGCTTTTTGACATTTTTTCTCCTTTGTGTGTCACAAACCCTGAAATTATAATGTCCTTCCACGGAATCTCTTTTTCATGCAAATATGATTTAACAATAGTATAAAATGCCCATGTCCTTATTATGTCATGAGCCTGGGGCCTTAATGAAAAAGGCATTTTTACTTCTGCAGTTTTTTTAACAGCCGGCAGAGAGGAAGCAATCTGCGGAGTTAATGACGAGGTTGCCCAGGTGTCTAAAACCCTTTCTTCCCCTTCTGCAAGCTCATTGCATTTTGAGCATTTTTTTCTTTCTTGCAGAGGGTCAACTGGAAGCTCTTTTTCTTCAGGAAGAATAATTTCATTGCATTTCCTGCAAATCCAGACAGGAATAGGAACTCCGAAATGCCTCTCTCTTGAAATGCTCCAGTCCCACTCCAGGCCATTAACCCAGTTTTCATACCTCTTAAACATAAATTCAGGATGCCAGTTAATCTTTTTTCCCTGCTTTACAAGCTCTTTCTTTTTGTCCAGAATTTTAATAAACCACTGCTCTGTCGGAACAAACTCTATCTCAGTTCCGCACTTGTCATGAACATTCACGACATGCGAGATTTGCTTCTGCTCTTCAATCAGGCCATTTTCTCTTAAATCTTCAAGAATTTTTTTTCTTGCCTCTTTTACTCTTAAGCTATTATACTTTTCATGACCTTCAATGCTCATGGTTCCGTTTTTACCCAGAATTATCTTTGGATTAAGGCCATGCCTGTTAATTGCCTCAACATCAAACTTGTCTCCGTAGGAGCAAATCATTAAGACTCCTGTCCCTTTTTCAATGTCTGCTGACTCATCCTCAATTATAGGAACTTCATGATTAAATAAAGGAACTTTTGCCTTTTTTCCTATAAGGCTTTTGTATCTCGTATCTTTTGGGTTCACAAAAACAGCAACACACGCTCTCAGCATCTCAGGCCTTGTTGTTGCAATCAGCAGGTCTTTTCCATCTGCTTTAAATTTGAGTGTTGAAAACAGGCTGTCTTTTTCCATGTCTTCAAGCTCTGCCTGAGCAATTGTAGTCTGGCATTCAGTACACCATAAAGTCGGAAACTCCTTTCTGTATATATCTCCCTGCTTAAACAGCTCAATAAATGACTTCTGCGATATTTTCTGCGAGTGTTTGTCAATAGTTGAGTAGTAAAGACTGTAATCGCATGATATTCCCAGGTCTTTCCAGTCTTGAATAAAATCAGGAGTTATCTCTTTCAGTGTTTTTAAGCACAACTCAATAAATTCGGCCCTTGAAATGCTTTTGCTTTTTATTCTATTCTTTTTTTCTACAAACCTTTCAGTAGGCAATCCATTGTCGTCTGTTCCAAAAGGGTAAAAAACCTCTCCATCCTTCATGTGAAGCATTCTTCTGAATCTTGCAATAAAATCCTGCTGGGAATATGAGAAAGCATGGCCGATGTGCATGTCCCCTGAAACATAAGGCGGAGGAGTGTCTATGCTGTAGATTTTTTTTCTTTTCTTTCCTTCAAACTTATAAATTCCTTCTTTCTCCCAAAAAGACTTCCATTTATCTTCTGTTTTCTTAATGTCAATTTTGTTTTTTGGCATAGGTAAGGGCAGTCAGGAAACTTTTAAAAAGTATCCCTTATTCAGAAAAGCATGGCACAAGCAGGAAACTCAGTAAATCTTCCAGGAGGATTTGGGGGATTGATGAGATTCAATGAGGAGTATGCAAGCAGATTCAATTTAAAGCCAATTCATGTAATTGTATTCATAGGACTTATTGTTGCTTTCAGAATTTTTTTAGGATTGATTTACTGAAATAATTCCTGAGCAAATAACTCTTCCATCCTTTTATATTCTTAATATTAGATATAGAAAAGTATAAATAATAACAACATGATACATTTTAGAGGATACATAAAATGTTCAACCTAAACCCTAAAAAGATGCAGGCATTGATGAAGCAAATGGGAATGTCTCAGGAGGAGATTCCGGCTTCAAGAGTTGTAATTGAAAAAGCTGATTCTTCAGGCAGTGGAAAGATAATAATTGAAAATCCTTCTGTGACAAAAATAGAGATACAGGGACAGGAGACATTCCAAATTGCAGGAGAGGTTAGAGAAGAAACTGCTGAACCAGGAATTTCAGAAGAAGACGTGAAAACAGTAATGGAAAAAACAGGATGCACTGATGAAGAAGCGAGAGAGGCTCTTGAAAAGACAAATGACCTCGCTGAAGCTATCTTGAACCTAAGCAAATAGCATTTAAGGGCAAGATTAAGAAAATTTCATTTTTGAGAAAAATATAAAAAGCCTTGTGTATATGTAAAAGATACTTCTAATTGGTGATTTTATAGGAGTTCGATAATGGAAGAGATTATTCAGGAAAAAATAAGCGCAGACCATCTATTGTATGTAAGCCTGAAATATACAAAAACCTGCGATGTGATAATGAATCTTCTCCTGAGATGGAGGAGAATGATTGAGAGAAGCATAGATGAAATACTAAAGCATGCCAAAAAAAAGAAAAAGATATCTTCAGTGCCGTCAAATCCTTTAAAAAAAATAGAAGAGGTCAGAAAACTGTTTAGAAATGACAAGAACTTCCTGGCAGTAATGGATGCTTATGAGATGTTCAGAAAAGTTGAGGACTTAAGGAAGGAAAGAATCGGTGAATTCAGAAAAAATGTCACACTAAAGGTTTTTTACAGGGGGAAGGAGATTAATATCAATCTTGAGCGTTTAAAGGAATATGCCGACATGTTGGAAAAGTTTATAAGCACTACAAAACAATTTCTTTTACGATAAGAAGTTAAGCTTCTTTATCTGCGATTCAAACAGATATTTCAGAGATAATTAAAAATGAGAAAGATAATTGTTATTACATCTGGAAAAGGAGGGGTTGGAAAGACAACTACTGCAATAAATCTTGGGGCAGCAATGAATCATTTTGGAAAGGATGTTCTTATAATTGACGGAAATCTTACAACTCCGAATGTAGGAATTCATCTTGGGTCTCCTGAAGTCCCTATAACTTTAAACCAGGTTCTCTCTGGAAAAGCAGACGTATTTGAAGCAATTTACGAGCATGAGTCAGGGATGAAAGTGCTTCCTTCCTCCCTGTCAATAAAAGAATTAAGAAGGACAAAGCCAGAGAAAATAAAGGGATTCAGAAAAGACTTCCTGAAAATTTCTGAATACATAATTGTTGACAGCGCTGCAGGCCTTGGAAGCGAAGTTCTGCCTTCAATAGAGATTGCAGATGAGCTGATAGTTGTAACAAACCCGGAGATGCCTGCAATAACTGACGCTCTAAAGACAATAAAACTTGCAGAACAAATGAAAAAACCTGTCCTTGGGGTTATTGTCACGAGAGTAAGGAAAAACCATACAGAAATGCATCCTGAAGTTGTTAAGGAGATGCTTGAGGCCCCAATCCTTGGAATGATTCCAGAGGACATAACTGTGCAGGAATCTTTGAACATGAAAGATGCAATTGTTCATACTCATCCAAAGAGCAAGCCTTCCCGCGCATATAAAGAAATTGCTGCAAGAATTCTTGAAGTGGAATATGATTCAAACAAAGACAGAGAGAGGATGATTGAAAGAGTTCTTAAAAAATTAGGCTTAAAGGCTTAAATAGAAACAATAATATATACTTTTCAATATATAGATTACGAAATATATGTTTAACTTACTTTGCTCCCAGCTTCAATGTCTTTGTCTGGCTGAAGCAAACATACTTTTTTTCTGCCTCCTGATTCAGAAACAGCAGCAAGAATCATCCCTCTGCTTTCAATTCCTTTTAGTTTTCTTGGAGCCAGGTTGACAAAGAGAATTACTTTTTTATCTTTTAGCTCTTCTTTAGAATAATGCTCTTTTAATCCTGCGCAGACAATTCTTTTTCCCAATTCCTCTCCCAAATCAATTGTAAGCTTGTAAAGCCTGTCAGCCCCTTGGATATCTTCAACTTCAACAATCTGCCCTACTCTTAAGTCAAGCTTTTGCCAGTCGCTGAAGCTTAATATTCCCTCCATTTTCTAAATGCTACTTTTCTTAAAAAGTATCTCTCTTTTTTTAATCTTGCTTATTTTTAAAGGCTCTTTAATTTTATCAAAAGTCCTTTCTCCCACTTCAAACCCGAACTGCTCTGCAATTCTCTCGCATGATGAAGGAATAAAAGGCCAAAGAAGAATTGCTACTGCTTTAATGCTGTCAGCAACCTCATATAAAACTTTAACATCTTTTGTCTCCCACGGCTTTTTTTCCTGAATATACTCGTTGCATATGTCAATAAAGGCAAAAATTTCATTCAGCACCTTGTCAAACTCATAACTCTCAAACAGCTTTTCAATTTTTTCAATGTTTAATTTTCCTGCAATAGTGTTTTGAGTCTTCTCAATTCCTGTTTTCTCAATTAAGCCTGAAACTCTTGAAACAAGGTTGCCAAGCTTGTCTGCCAGCTCGTTGTTATGCCTGTCAATTAATGCTTTTTCTGAAAAATCTCCATCCTGGCCAAAGGGGATATTTCTCATTAAAAAATACCTTAGGCTGTCTGAAGAAAACTTTTCTGATAGTTCCAGAGGGTCAATTGTAATGCCTCTTGCCTTGCTTAGTTTTTCTCCTTTAAGATTTATAAATCCGTGAACAACCACTCTTGGCAGCTCTAACTCTAAAGCCATTAGCAGCGAATACCATATTACTGTATGATGCCACACAATGTCAGGGCCGATAAAATGGGTTGCCGGCCAAAAATCCCTGAACATCTTATTAGGATAATCAACAGTTGTCAGATAATTCATCAGAGCTTCAACCCAGACAAAAGCGGTTTTATTTTTATCAAAAGGGAGGGGAATTCCCCAGGATACATTTTCTCTGCTAATGCTCAAATCTTTTAGAGGCTCTTTTAGCCTGTTCAAAATCTCTTTTTTCTTCTTTTCAGGCCAAACCAGATTTCTGTCTTTAATTGCCTTAATGAGCCTGTTCTGATATTTGCTTAATTTAAAGAAATAACTTTCTTCTTTTATCTTTTCCAGAGCATTTTTATGTATTGGGCAGCACATATTTTCTGCATCTTTTTCAGTATAATATGTTTCACATTCAACACAATAAAGCCCTTCGTAATACCCTTTGTAAATTTCTCCTTTATTTTTCAGGCCATTTAGTATCTTTGCTACAACCTTCTTGTGCCTTTCTTCAGTCGTCATAATAAAATCATCATAAGAGACATTGAGTGATTTTGACAGATCCTTAAATCCCCCTGATATTTCATTAACAAATTCAAGAGGTGTTTTGCCATGTTTTTTTGCTATCCTCTCTATCTTTAATCCATGACAATCAGTTCCGGTGCTAAAATGCACATTATACCCCTTTAGCCTCTTCCATCTTGCAAAAGTGTCAGTGCATATTTTTTCATAGGCGTGGCCAAGATGAAACTTTCCAGAAGGATAGTCTATAGCAGTGCTTATTTGAAAATTCTTTGTTTTTGTTTTGAAGCTTCTGGTTTTATTTTGTGGCATTTTTTATATGGTCTTTTTTTATCCAGTCATGATATTAATTAAGGAGTTGGCTTTTTAAAAACTTCATCATCCAATCAGGTGTTTCAGATAGATTTATAAACTAACTTTGTTGATAATTTTTAGCTGAGTGGTCTCCAAAAAAGGAGACTTATCTAACGCTGCAAAGCGTGGCTAAATTTCAGACAAAGAAAACATAAAATGGGAGTTTATGACATTGATGCCAGTGAATACAACAAAAAATTAGCTGAAGCGCTGAAGAAAGTTGATGAATTTAAGCAGCCGGAGTGGGCTGAATTTGTCAAGTCAGGGCCAGCAAAGGAAAGACCAATAGATGACCCTGACTTTTGGTACAAGAGGGCTGCAAGCATTTTAAGGCAGATTTACAAAAAAAACAGTGTAGGAGTCAACAGACTCAGGACAAAGTATGGAAGCAAAAAAAACAGAGGGTTTAAGCCAGAAGAATTCAGAAAGGCCGGAGGAAAGATAATCAGGACGATTCTTCAGCAATCAGACAAGGCAGGTTTTACAGAGATTGTAAAGGCTGTCAAAGGAGTAAAGGGAAGAAAGCCCGGAAGGAAGCTTACTCAAAAAGGAAAAGAGTTTTTGGAGGGAATAAAATGATGGATTATTCAGGAAGAAAGTATTCAGGAACAATTTACCGAATAGCTTATCCTTGGGAGATTAAAGAAGGAAAGTTAGAAAAATTCACTTGCAAAGAAGACAGGAGAGATTTTTTAATATCTCAAAGGGGTGGAGAAACAAGAGTATACGCTTTGCTAAAATCTGGAAAAGAATTTGTCCCTGCAGAAATCTTGTGTGGAAAAAAGAACAATATTCTGAGAAAATTTAAAGCAAAGGAGAGTAGATAAGGAAAATGCCAATAAAAAATCCGCAAAAAAAAGCGCAGCTTGCAAAAAAAGGAAGGCAGACTAAGTGGGCTCCTGTGTGGGTTGTCCTGAAAAAGTTTGGAATGGGAAAAAGAATTCATCCTTCAGCCATAACAAAACACAGGCGCTCATGGAGAAGAACTAAATTGCATATCAAGCCAAGAAAACAGAGAAAATCTCATTTCGGCTAAATTCCATAATATGACAGAAAAAACTGAAACAAGAGAAACCAAAGGAAAAGAAAGCCCTCAAAAGCAAGGAGCCTCTGGAGATAATAAATCAAAAAAAGAGAATCCAAAAGGCATTGAAAGAGAATATGTTATTCCTCTTCGGAAAAAGCTTGAAGCTGTTCCAAGATATAAAAAAGCAAACAAAGCAGTAAAAACAATCAAAGAGTTCTTAGTAAGGCATATGAAAATAAGAGACGGGGATTTGGGAAAAGTCAAGATTGACAAATACCTGAATGAATTTGTCTGGAGCAGAGGAATAAGAAAGCCTCCTGTAAAAGTAAGAGTTAAAGCAGTTAAAGAATCAGGAAGCGATACAGTTGTTGCAGAGCTTGCTGAGCTTCCTGAAAAATTAAAGTTTAAGAGATTAAGGGAAGAAAAAAGAGAGAAGCTTGCATCAGAAGTTGCTGAAAAGAAAAAAGCAGCTGCAAAAGAGGCTGAAGAAAAAAGAATCAAGGAAGAGGCAAAAGAAGAAAAAAAAGAGGAGGAAGAAAAAAAGGCCTCAGTTGTTGAAGAAGGAAAGCAACTTGAAAAAGAAGCTCATAAAAAAGCAAAACATCAGGTTCAAGAGAAGGCAAAAAAGCCAAAGCATGAATTTAGAAAGGCCTTAAAGAAGTAGAACTTAAATTATAATCCGAAATCATAAAAGGGTGGTAAAAATCCTAAAATCATGGCTTAATCTTTCAGCTATCTTCAGCCTCTTATTTTTATCTCTAACCTCTTCAAGGCAGTCGTCGCAATAGCTGGAAGATATGTTAAATGGCTTAAATATTCTGCCCGGATTTTTCGTAATAAAGCCTATCCTGTTCTCTTTTTTAAACTCTTCATCAAACAGGTATCCGCACTCATTGCAATGACCATATTTTTTATCCTCAAGCCTTTTTATTATCTCAATGTAGTTCCCTACATCAACTCCCATTCTTTCATACAAATCAAGAGCAGCATTTCCATACCCTATATAGTGATTTGCTTTTTCACCCATACACCATTCATGAATGCGTATCAGGCTTTGTTGTTCCTCAAATCTAAGCCCGTCAAACACTATTCTAAAAAAAGAACATTCAGAAGGAGTTTCTGCATTTAAAATCTGATTATAGAAATATACTGCATAATCTCCTGATATAATCTCCCTCTCCTCTTTCCCCATTGGGAATTTTATGCTGTAATCCCCTCTGACCTCAAAAACACCTTGGCCTTGGGAAATATCCCTATCAAGCATTTTTTATTAAGAATTACAAACTTTATAAAGATTTTCATAACAGGCTCTTGCAGAAATATTATAAAAATCAGAAGATTTCTTAAAGAAAGGTTGCAAAGATATTTCAGTAGTAAATTAATGCTTTTTAAAGGCATTTAACAGGAGATATTATGGATATTGAAAAACTAAAAGTGAAGAAAAGCATTCAAGAGCTTTTGGAATTCGGGATTATAAACATTGACAAGCCTTCAGGACCTACATCATTCAATATTTCTGATTTTGTCAGGAAAGCCTTGAAGGATTTTGGAATCAGGAAAACAAGCCATTTTGGAACACTTGACCCAAAAGTTACAGGAGTTTTGCCCATTGCATTAAACAGAGCATGCAAGCTGACTGGATTTTTTTTGGGAGAGGATAAAGAGTATGTTGGGATAATGAGAATTCATGAGGATACTCCTATGGAAAAAATTAAAGAGACAATAAGGGAAAAATTCATTGGCAGGATTATGCAGATGCCTCCTGTGAAATCAAGAGTTAAAAGGCAATTCAGAGAAAGAGAGATAAAAAAATTTGAGCTGCTTGAAAAAAGCGAAGATGGAAAAGATATTTTGTTTCATGTTGAGTGCGAGGGAGGAACTTACATAAGGAAATTGATTGATGATTTGGGGAAAGAGCTTGGAATAGGAGCACACATGCTTGAATTAAGGAGGATAAGGGCAGGAATTTTCTCAGAATACAGAAACAAGAATTGCAAGTATCCATCTGTAAATTTGTATGATTTTGAAAAAGCTGTTGAAGAATACAGGAAAGGCAGTGAAAAGCCATTGAAAGACATTATAGTCCCTGCTGAAATAGTGTCTGAAGTTTATCCAGTTGTGCGGGTCAAAGAAAAAGAGATTAAAAGGCTTTTAACAGGAAAGCCAATTTTTACTAAAGATTTGATGGATGAAGGGGAAGAGATTGAAAAAGGAAGAATTATATGTGTTTTTTCAGGAGAAAGGTTTATCGGAATGTATAAAGTAATCAACACTTATGATAAAAACAGAGATGAAATTTTTGCAAAGCCGGAATTTGTTCTGCAGCCACTGTATAATTTTAAAAAGAATGCCTGATTAATTTTTTCATGAGGCACTTCATATATTTTTCAAGCAAAGCAGCGACATCTGGAAAGGCCCTTTCAGGAGAAAAAGGAAAAGGAAACCTGATGAAAGCAGGTAGAATGGACATTGCAATACACACAATCATCTCTGCTTTTTTTCTTTCCCATGGATTCAGAAAGGATGTTAAGATGCACTTGGTATTTTACGGCCCTCCTGATGCTCCAAAACACATTGAAATGCAGGTAACTCCTGAGCTTGACATAAGCAAGAAAGACATAGGGAATTTAATTAAAAAAATCCTTTACAAGTACAGGGAAGGCAAAAAAACAGAAGCTCTTTCCGGATGCTTTATAGAGAAAAAGAGCTTTCTGAAAGTTGTTGAGGGGCTCTATGAGGATGGAAATGAAATATTCATTCTTGACAGAAAGGGAGAAGACATAAGAAAGGCAAAAATTCCTGAAGAAAGTGTTTTTGTTTTAGGGGACCACGAAGGGCTTCCTATCAAAGAGCTTAAAAGGCTGAAAAAAATTGCAAAGAAAATCTCCATTGGCCCTAAGATGTATTTTGCCAGCCAGACAGTTGCCATTGTGAACAACGAGCTGGACAGGAGAGGAATTTAGTTAAAACAAAAAATCACAATTCCCCTTCAACCTCCTTATTCAGCCTCTCAAAAAATTCCTCCATAAATTTGTGCCTCTCTTCAGCAATTCTTTTTCCTTCTTGTGTAAGCATCTTGTCTTTAATTTTCCTAAGCTTAACTATAAATTCCCTGTAAGCAGTATCTTCTCTCGTATAAGCATCTGTCTTTTCAACATCTATTCCTTTAGAATTATGGAGCTTGTTTCCATGCTCTCCTGCAAATAAAAATGCCCTTCCTACTCCAACAGCCCCTATTGAATCTAATTTATCTGCATCAAAGAGTATCTTGGCCTCTTTTGACTTAGGCTCCTTGCTGTTCCTGAATCTGTGAGTTTCAATGCAGTGAACTATCTTGTCAATCTTCTCTTTTTCCAATCCATATTTTTCCAACAGCTGTCTGGCAAGTGCCGCCCCAATTTCTGCATGACATATTTTTCCCTTAGAATTATCCTGCTCAGCTCTTCCAATATCGTGCAAGATTACAGCAAGCTTCAAAATCTCCAAATCCGCATTTTCTTTTTGCCCTATATGAAGTGCAAGATTATAGACTCTTTCAACATGCTCCCAATCATGGCTTCCTTTAGACTCTTCAAAAAAGTATCTTACTTCTTCTTTTATTTGCTCAAACAGATCCATAAAAAAACCTGCCAGAGCCAGTTTATAATTATTTCTGCTTTCATATAATTTTAACAAAATTAATAAACCAAAGCCAATATCCTTTATTATGAAAAAGTCTGTAAGATTATACATCAGCGGGACTGTTCAGGGAGTCTTCTTTAGGGCATTTGTAAAGGAAAATGCTGAAAGATACAATGTTAAAGGATTTACAAGAAATTTAGAAGACGGAAGAGTTGAAGTTTTTCTTGAAGGAGATGTTAATGATGTAAATAAGATGATTGAGTTGTGCAAAAAAGGCCCTCGCCATGCGCAGATAAAAAATGTTCAGATTAAGCCTGAGAGATTTCAGGGATTTAAGGCCTTTAAGGTTTTGCATATATGAATCAGATAAAACCAAATATATGGCAAAAATAAAATGATATACACAAATTCAGACGGAGGGGCAAGAGGCAATCCAGGGCCTGGTGCAATAGGAGTTATAGTAAGAAGAGATGAAGAGATACTTACCAGATACAGCCAGTTTATAGGAAGAAGAGTCACAAACAATATGGCTGAATATGAGGCATTAATTAAAGCATTGCAGCTCGCTTCAAAGCATACTAGGGAAAAGGTAATGTGTTTTTTGGATTCAGAATTAATAGTCAAGCAGCTTTTAGGAGAGTACAGAGTCAGAGACCCAAAATTGCTTCCATTATTTCTAAAAGTCCAGAAGCTTCAGGAGAACTTTAAAGAAATAGCCTACAAGCATGTAAGCAGATGGGACAAATTCCAGCAGATGGCTGATGAGCTTTTAAACAAAGAGCTGGACAGCCACGGATTTAAAAGGTACTGGAAAAAATGAAACAATTTTTAATAGCTGCGAAACAAAAGAATTATCATTGATGGATAATGGAAAAAACAATGAAAAATCAAGCTAAAGAAAAAGTAATACTTGTTGATGAAAACAACAGGAAAATCGGGGAAGAGGAAAAAATAAAGGCTCATAAGGAAGGGAAGCTTCACAGGGCTTTTTCAATTTTTGTTTTTAATTCAAAGGATGAGCTGCTGCTGCAGAAAAGGGCAAAAGCAAAATACCATTCAGGCGGGCTTTGGTCAAACACCTGCTGCAGCCATCCAAGGCCTGGTGAAAGCGATTATGATGCAGCCAATAGAAGACTTATTGAAGAGATGGGATTTAGCTGCAAACTTAAAAGATTATTCTGTTTTACTTATAAAACAGAGTTTGACAACGGGCTGATTGAGCATGAATATGACTGTGTTTTTATAGGAAAAATCAATGAAAGCCAGAAGATATCTCCGAATCCTATTGAAGTTAAAGATTACAAATGGATTTCTATGAAAGAATTAAAAAAAGACATTAAAGAAAACCCCGGCAATTATTCTTATTGGCTGAAGGTTGCTTTAAAAGAGCTTCAAAAACATATTTAAACAAGATTTATTTTTAGAGGACATGGGACGTGAAGAGCAAATAATAAGTGAAAGAATAAGAAAGCTTTCTGAGCTCAAAAAGAAAGGAATTAATCCTTACCCAAACAGGTTTGAGAAAAAACAGTGTTTTGCAGAATTGCAGGAGAAGCATAAAAAACTGAAGAATGATTCAAAGACAAAGGACAGGGTAAAAACAGCAGGAAGGATTATGGTTAAACGTGATTTGGGGAAAATCTCTTTTGCCTCTCTGCAGGATTCATCCGGGAGGATACAGATTGTTCTGCAGGATAAGGAAACTCCAAAGGATACATTTGAACTGTTTAAGAGATATATTGATGCAGGAGATTTTGTAGGAGTGGAAGGAATCATTATGAGAACAAAAAGAGGGGAGCTTTCTATCATAGTTAAAAAACTGGAACTCCTGAGCAAGTCTGTCCTTCCGCTTCCTGAGAAATGGCACGGCCTCAGGGATGAAGAGGAAAGGCTGAGAAAGAGATATCTTGACATTCTTATGAATCCTGAAGTAAAAGAGCTCTTTATAAAAAAGGCAAGGTTCTGGAAAACCATAAGAGATTTTCTTTTAGAAAAAGGGTTTCTGGAGGTGGAAACTCCTGTTTTAGAAATAAGCGCGGGAGGCGCTGCAGCAACACCTTTTAAAACACATCATAATGCTCTTAATATGGATGTCTATCTTAGAATTTCTATGGGGGAGTTGTGGCAAAAAAGGCTGATGGTCGCAGGGTATGAAAAAACATTTGAAATAGGAAGGCAGTTCAGAAATGAAGGAATGGATGCAGAGCATCTTCAGGACTACACTCAAATGGAATTCTACTGGGCATATGCAAATTATGAAGACGGAATGAAGCTTGTTCAGGAAATGTACCAAAAGGTTGCAAAGGAAACTCTCGGAAGTTTAAAGTTCGAGGCTCATGGGCATAAAGTTGACTTGGGAAAAAAATGGGAAATCTATGATTATGAAAAGACAATAAAAAAATATACAGGAATTGATATTTATTCTGCAACCAAAAGAGATATTGAAAAAAAGCTAAAAGAGCTTGGCGTAGAACATACAAAAGACGGGGAGAAATGGAGCCTTGTTGACAGCCTATGGAAGTACTGCAGAAAGAAAATCTCAGGGCCGGGGTTTTTGATTAACCAGCCTGTTGAGGTCTCTCCTCTGGCAAAAAGAAAAGCAGAAGACTCAAAAAAGGTAGAGCAGTTTCAGGTTATTCTTGCAGGAACAGAAATGGGAAACGGATACAGTGAATTGAACGATCCTTTTGACCAGGAGCAAAGATTCAAAAAACAAATGGAGATGAAGAATAAAGGATATGAAGAAGCTCATGAACATGACATAGACTTTGTTGAAGCCCTGAAATACGGGATGCCTCCAACATGCGGATTTGGAGTATCAGAAAGATTGTTTTCATTTTTAATGGGAAGGCCTATAAGAGAGTGCGTCATATTTCCTTTGATGAAGCCTGAAGAAGGAAGAGAAAAGAAGTAAAAAGTGAATTAAAAAAAGAAGTCTTTTGATAAAGAAAATTATAAAAAGCTAAGCATTGTTGAAATAGAAACTTTGATTAAATCAAATAAATTGTGTTGCACTAAAAAAAGAAACTGAAAAAATGGCATTAATTGTAAAAAGCAATATAAGAAAAGCTGTAAAAGAGCTTGACAAGGAAAATGCGGTTTCAAGTGTTGCTGATGAAGTTGAAACAGCTTTGGAAAGAAAAGTTGAGGAGATTTTGGTAGAGGCAATAAAAAGGGCAAAGGCAAATGGCCGCAGAACATTGCAGGCAAGGGATTTATGATAAAACAAGGCTTATTGGCTTTTGTTTAGAGAAATTTTAAAAACTTTTTTTCTTATTAATTTTATGTGAGGTGATAAAAATGCCAAAAAACAAATCCAAGGGAAGCAAGGCTGAACGCGAACTGTTTCAGATGTTTATTGATAATAATTACAGGGCTGTCAGAGTTGCAGGATCAGGAGCAATGGAGAATGCTGACTGCGATTTAATTGCAGGAAAAAAAGGGAAAAAATACTGTATAGAGGTGAAATCAAGCAAAAAGCCTGTCAAGTATATATCCAAGGAACAGATAAGCAACTTCATAGTATTCTCTGAAATTTTCAAGCTAAAGCCAGTAATAGCCTTAAGATTCAACAGAGAGGGATGGCTGTTTATCCATCCTAAAAGCCTGAGAGACTCTGGGAAAAATTTTGTCATTAGCCTTGAGGATGCGAGAAAAAAAGGAAAGAAGTTTGCGCAGTTTTTCTGTTAAGTGTGGCTGAATGCAATAAAATTTAAAACAATCTTTTAGCTCTTATTTTAATGGCTGGAAGAAAACTCTTCTTTGCGATAATTATTGCATTAATAATTACCTCTCTTGCCTCAGCTATCAGAATAACAGAGGTTGAGTTAAATCCTCCTGGAAAAGATGCAGGCAATGAATGGATTGAGCTTTACAGTGAAGAAGAAGTTGACCTCGGCGGGTACAGGCTTTTGAATAATGACGGAGATGAGATATTGTTTAATTCAGGCAGTGTTTTTTCAGGATACTATGTTTATGGCTTCAGCAAGCAATGGCTTGACAACTCTGATGAGAAAGTCTTTTTATACAAAGGAAACAGCATTATTGATGAAACTGATTTACTTGAAGATTCTGAAAATAGCGCATTAACATGGCGGTTCTGCAATGAAGAATGGGGGTTTTCAGAGGAAACAAAAGGAAGAGAAAATGAATGTGAAAAAGATGCCGGAACAGCAAAAGAAGAAGGCAGGGAAAAAAGAGGCACTCAAAAGAATGAGGATGAGAATAAAAAAAGAAGCCCCTTGCCTGAAATTCGTGAAGAAACAAAAACCAGCGAGACAAAAAAAGACTCTCTGGAAAAAATCTCTTCCGACTCTCCAGAAGTGATAAAACTTAATACCAAAAGTATAAAAACCAGAGATTCCAACGAAGGTTTGAGAAAAGGCAGATATGGAATTTACGGCCTTATAGCCTTCTGTATTTTGCTTGCAGTCTTGTTTGCATTGAAAATGAAAGACAAGGAATTTAGAAAAAATGGGTTTGAGTAAAGAAGAAAGAGAAAAGTATGAAACAAAAGGAATTACAGCAGCAATTATAATCGAAGTTATTGGAAGGCCTCCGGAACATCTTACTGAGACGCTGAACAACATTATAAGCCAGATTGATGGTGAAAAAGGGGTCAGTGTTGTGAGCAAAAAGATAAACGAGCCAAAATTAATGAAAGATCAAAAAGAATTTTATACTAATTTTGCAGAAGTTGAGATTGAGGTTGAAGACATACTAAACCTTGCAATAATTCTTTTCAAGTATATGCCAGCCCACATTGAAATTGTATCCCCTGAGCTAATTGCGCTTACAAACAACGGGTGGAATGATATTCTTAATGAACTTACAAGAAGGCTCCACGGATATGATGAAATTGCAAGAGTAATGCAGGTAGAAAGAAACATTCTTGAGAAAAAACTGAGGGAAGTTATTGGAGATAAAAAAACAGCCTCAGAAAAGAAAGCTGAAAATACAAAGAAAAAATCCAAAAAGAAGAAAGGTGTAAGGAAAAAAGGAGGGAGGTAAAAATCACTTTCTCTTGGCAATTTTCAAAAGATTTACTTCTTTTTTTGCCTCCTTGTATTTAAACCGGAAAAACCATATAAGGAAGACTGCAACAAGAACTATTATTAACCATCCGATTATTTTTCCTGTAGGGCTCTCCTTAAGCTCCCTGCAGCTTCCCAAACAACAAACACCATCTAAAGCATATTTTAGGTCTCCGTAACACTCCATATTTTCAGCGCAGATTTCACCATTCATTTCCGAACAGGTATTTTCTTTTCCATAGTTTATCTCTCCTGTTTCATTGTCCAAAGGCTTAAACCCTTTTACAAAATTCAAAAAAACAGCAGCATAAGCATAGACGTCATTTCCTTCAGCTGCTGAAGGAGCTTTTGCAGTTATCTGCCCTTCAAAAGTTCTTTCTATATCTCCTGAAGAAAGATAAACCTCTATTTTTACACTTGAGTTCCCCTCAAGCCCATTAATATCATATGCTGAAAGAGAAAGATAATCCTTCAGGGAATCAGACACTGATAAAGAAATATTCTCTATTGCCACTTCTCCGGAATTTCGCAGATAGATGATTCTTGTAGTGTTTGAAGAAGTAGGGATTGATACATTTAATTCAGAAGGATCAAATTTAAGTTTAATCCCCTTTTCTTTTTCCCCTTCCTCGCCAGTCATATTCGTTATAATATAAAGAGGGATGCTGTATTTTAGATTTTCACTGCTTACTTCAAGAGTTGTCAGTTCTGAGCCAGTTAGATTTGCCAATTCAAAATCAATCTTTTTAATCTCGCCAGATTTCAGAGCAACTGATTTCTCATAAACATTTGTTTCACCATTGTTTCCAAACAAAGAATCAAAAAGCCCTCCGCCATTGTTTCCTGAATCTGCAAGTATTTTTGCATTGACATTTATTTTATAATCCTTCAGATTCTGAACCTGCACAAAAAATTTCCCTTTTGTTATAATAAACCCGGGATCTACTGAAAAATCTGCTGTACTGTTGGTTATTGAGAAGTTTTTTGTTATTGCATCTTCAACTACCTGAGAGCCTTTCATGTATTTTGCATTCTCTATCACTATTGAATAATTTCCCTCTTTTTTTCCAGAGAGAATAGCATAAATGTAAAACTCTCCGCTTATTCTTGCAACATCATAGATTATTGAAGTCGGCACATTGCCCCTGTAAAAATGTATGTTTTCCCTGAGAACAGGGTCTATGAAATTTCCAGAAACTCTGGCAATAATTGTTTCTCCCTGACTGAATTCTGATTTCATGTCAAACTCAACTGCTGAGGCAAATTGAATTGCCAGTAATAAAACTGCAAGAATAATTATGCTTTTTTTCATAAGTATGTAAAGAAATATATGGTTAATAAAGTTTTTTTATTTAGAAAGAACACGAATGCATAATTCTGTCAGTGATATAGGCAGATACCCTTCCTCATAGCTAAGCGGATAGAGCCATCCTGAACAAAACATTCAACGCAATTCTTGTTCCGGACCTTCAGCAAGTCTTTCTAACATCTTCTTATCATGGTAAAAATCAAATTCATAATGATTTCCACAAGAAGAGCAAACAGTTCCAATACCTATGTTGCGAAAAACATCATCTCCTCGCCAAATCTTTTCATTGTTTCTAAATATAATTGCAGAGTATTTGCATTATCTGGAAAATTTTTGCTTTATCATAAAGCCCGCAATCATCCTTATCTTGTTATATACCCCATCAATTTCCCATTTCCCTGAGCTTTTTAAGAACTTCATCAAGCTCCTTGCTTGATTTTTGTTTCTTTTGAACAGAAGGGCGAAATTGTCTTGGAATATTTTGAGGAGTCTGCTGCGGAGGAATTATTCTTCTTGGCATAATTCTCCTTCTTAAAGGAATTCTTGAAGACGGAGGAGGGAACCCTGGCCTTCTTGGAGCAGGGCTTCCAGTTCCAGAGCCTTTGCCTTTAAACTTTGACTTCAGCCTAAACCAATAAGGCCTCAATTTATCCCTGAAAACTATGCCAATAGCTACAAGCCCTATTAAAAACAACAGCACCCAGACATACCAATAGCTTTTTTTAGGAGAAATTTTTACAGTGCAGCAGGAGTCAGTAGTGAAGTCACAGGAATAGGAAGATTCCTCTTCATCATCAAAACACCCGTTTGTTCTGCACACCCCTCCGTATGACTCGCATTCTGACACTTCTTCTTCAACGGGGGCAGAGTCTTCGCAAAAGCCACCCAGGCAGCAAGCCTCTCCAAAATCAAGGTCTGGAGAGTCTTCAACTCTTCCTTCAACGCATGCCTGATTTGAGTTGCAGACCTGTCCGCCCATTTCTTCACAGGTTTCCAGAGGGATAGGGGTGTCGCAGCACTTAAAAACTCCTGAGCAGGAATAGTCCGGAAGAACCTCTCCTTCACAGTTTATCTCAGACATGCAATAATATCCTGCACTCTCGCAATCAACTCTTTCATCCTCCTCATCAACAGCAAAGTCTTTTGGCCAGACAGAATAAAGAATAAAAGCAGTATTTCTTATGTTGCCTTCCCAGCACCCTTCATTGTCCTGGGATTCCAAAAGCCAGTTTACTGCATTTGTCTTTTCTTCAGGAGTTTCATACTGCAACGGATACAATGCAAGAGCAGTATCATAAAACTTGTCCCCTGATTCCATCCAGTACTTGTTGCTTTTTTGTTTTAAGAGCAATTCATTGCGAAAATCCTCATATCCTGTCAGAATATAGGAAAAAGACTCCGGAAGATACTTGCCATTCTCATCAGCCATTGTTATAAGGTAAGGCATAAATGATGAAACATCTTTACCCAGTGAGTTTAGTGCCAAAGCAGCCCATAAGCTCCCCTCATAATCACAGGAGCCTCCTTTTGAAAAGCAAAGAGAGCCAACCTTCTCTATTGTTGTCCCTTCTGATGCAGCAGAGTTTGTTTTTTGAGAGACATGAATTGTTGAAGAGGTTTTTTTCTTAAACAAAAGCGTTGTAAGAAAAGGCTTGTCGCATGAAATTGCGAATTCGTTATCATAGCATGAAGGAGAGATTCTAAACCAGTAATCCCCTCCATAAAGACTGAGGCAACTTCCTGCATTAGAGCTCAGTTTTTTTTCAGCGTCAATAGATACTTGATAAGAATTTCCTGAGTAATCCACATTACATGTTGTGGCTTCTGCGCTTTCAATCTGCAGAAACCAGTCAATTTCAGAAGGAGTGGAATTCTGAGATAAAAGCCACTCTTCTGCCCTGCTTGTATCTTTGTTTGCTCCGTTAAGGGCCAGAATAGCCTGAGCTGTAGGCTTAACCTTGCAATCAGATTTTGGCCAGCACTCCTCGTCTTTTGAATTAGAAAGAAGCTCTTCTTTACACTCTCCTATAGCTAATAGAGAGAAAATTCTCTCTTCCAGAGAAAGAGAGGGGCATTTTCCCTTTACTTTATCTTCAAGACACCCATATGCTTTATTGATTTTGTCCGCATCAGAACTTGTTGAGTTGCCTTCTGCAGCCATAAAAGATGCTGATAGAATTACAAAAAGCAGAGATATCACTAAAAGACATGACGCTTGAACTCTTTTTCCCATGTCTGATAGAGTCAATTCTTCTTTTTAAAATTATCCTTACTGTTTCCATTTGTCCTGGACTTTCTATGCCCTTTTCTTTTTGAAATGCTTCTTCTTACAACATAATTAACTGGATTCTTTATTCCTTTGTTGAGGCACAAATCATCTGGCTGGCATGCTGCAATTCCCTGATAAAATTCCTTGCAGTTAGGGGGCATTATTGGCTTTTTTCTGTAAGCCCATGAAAGCTGGGATTTAATATACCCTTCTTTTAACGGCGGATTGTTTTTTTTGTTCCACTCATAAATTTCATTCTCCATTTTTTCCTTGTCCATTCCTACGCTTCTGAAAAGATTTATTAAAGCAAACAAAGCCCTCTTTTTTCCGTCTGAAATTCCTTTTAGAATATTTTTTATGCATGGCGGAAAATTCTGCTCTGAAAGATTGTCAAGCTTAACCGGCTTGTACTCTGCATATTTTCCCGTTATTTTTTCTTCTGTTTCCCCTCTTGCAATCTGAAGGTCTTTTGTCCAGTCAAGAGCCTCTCTCACAAGAGCTTCAGCTTCAGCTTCTTCTGCTGAGACAGGGGAAAAATTTTTTATTTTTTCTGAAGAGATTTTCATAGGGCTGGCATCTTTTAACTGAAAACCGTCAATATCCTGCTCATCAATTACTACACTTGCAAGTGCTGTTTTCTCGTGGAGGGAATAAGGCATCCTGAACAAGTGCCTTGGAGAAACCAGAATAATATCCAGCCCCATTAAATCAAACAAATCCTCCTGTATTGTTTGCGAGAAATCATCTGGGTTATATTTTGAATTTATCCTGCACTGATGGCACTCATGATAGGTAAGTTGGCTCTCTATTTTAAATTCAGCCCCGCATTCAGGACAGCTGTATTTTTTCATCTGGCCTTTTGAATGGAATTTTTTGTATTCTTTTCTTCCGCACTTTCTGCAGGAAAAAACAGCATAAACATACTGGCTGGCAATTTCACTGCACCTGTTGCATTTTATCCCTCTCTTAATATTCACTCCTTTAAACTGCTCCTCAAAATCTTCAGGAAGCATCTCCTTTAGTTTTTTTTCTGACTGGAATCTTATATAATTTATAATTTTTCTTGGAAGCTCTGGAAAAAGATTTGATGAACTGACCCCATTTATTTCTTTTGGAAAAGATTTCCAGGGAATTAAGATGTGCCATCCTTTGCTTCCTGAGAACTTCAATCCCAGATTTTTAATTCCATTATCTTTCAAAACTCCAATTATTGCTTTTGCCGCCAGCTTGGAATAATCAAACCACTTGCAGTCAATATCAATTAATAAGTCCCAGCCGATTCTTAGCTCATTTGACTGGGATTCTGTCATTCCAGTGGTTATTTTAAGAGGGTCCTGCCACAATTCCTCTGAGCAATGAAAGGATGTCGCTCCTTTTTTTACAAGCTCAAATATATCTCCTTTATACTGGAAGCTGTCAGGCCTTTTGCCGAAGCCTTCAAAATATCTTGGTGAAATTTCCCTGTTTTTGGAGAATTCAAAAATTGCTTTCTGTATGTCCGGCCTTGAGTAATACAAATGAGTTATCTTCCTTATCCTCTGCTCTTTGAAGCTTTGCTCCCCTGATGAATTTTTGAGATTTTCCTGCATTTTATATCTCTTAATTAGCTCAATAATCTTCCTTCTGTAAAAAATAATCTGAGCTCACTTAACATCTTATGAAAGAGTGGGCAAAGTTTAAATAAATACCTTATCCTTAATTACAATAATACTTAAAAAACAAGCCGTACTTTGATAGAAGCTAAAATGCTAGTAAAACTTGAAGACCCTGCATTATTATCAAAAGCTGTTGATATAATTTCCGAGTTGGTTACAGAGGTAAGAATTAAGATAGGTGAATTCGGGATGAGCATTACGGCAATGGATCCTGCAAATGTTGCAATGGTTAGTTTCAGGCTTCCAAAAAGTGCTTTTTCCCAGTTTGAAACTGGAAAAGAGGTTTTGGGCATTAATTTAGACAGCCTGAAAAAAATTCTGAAAAGATGCGGTTCCGGAAGCTCTTTAGTTCTGGAAAAAAAGGAGAACTTATTGAGCATAGAGATTCAGGACAAGATTAAGAGGGGCTTCACCTTAGGCCTTATTGATGTTGAAAGCGAGGATAAAGAAATGCCTAACTTAGAATTCAGCTCAAGAGTTGACATGGATTCAGGAGATTTGATTGCTTCTATTGAAGACTGCGCTGTTGTGGCTGACGCATGCTCATTCATAATTGAAGATGGAAAGTTTATAATAGAAGCTAAAGGAATAAACTCAGCAAAGTCTGAATTTTCAGGAGACGAGGCAAAAATAGAAGCAGAAAACTGCAAGGCAAAATACAGTCTGGAATATCTTCAGAAGTTTATGAAAGGGTCAAAGCTTTCTGAGAAAACCACACTGAAATTCGCAAATGACCATCCTCTGAGAATGGATATTAAAACAGAGCATCTTGAACTTAATTTTATTCTTGCTCCAAGAGTTGAGACAGAGGATTAGCTTGAAGGGAAATCAATATCCGGAAAATAACAGGGGAGAGTCTGGACAGAAGACAAAGACAGCATATCCAACAAGATTTATAAGCAGCAAAATATTTAAGTAAATATGAAAAAAAGAGGAACTCGTGCCTTAGGCCTGCTGTTTAATAAAAGGGCTTTTCCAAAGGCAAAACGCTCGCAGGTTACTATTTTCATAATTGCAGGCATGATTGTTGTTGTTGCAATTTCATCGTTTTTATTCTTTAGGGGAGAAGCTCCTATAAAAACAGGAAAGAGCCCTGAAAAAAATCCTGAAGCTTTTTTAAGCTCGTGTATTGAAGGCAAGGTCAAGGAAGCTATTGGCACAATCTCCATGCAGGGAGGATATATTGAACCAGAGCTCTACAAAACCTTCAGGTTTGAAGGTGAAGACCCTGTAAATATCTCTTATTTATGCTATACTCAAAATTATTATGTTCCCTGCATAAATCACGAGCCAATGCTGATGAGCCATCTAAAAAAAGAAATAAAAAATTATATTGCAGAGGACATGGAAGTATGTTTTGATGAATTAAAAAACAATCTTGAAAAACAGAATTATGAAGTCAGCATGGATTACAGGGGATTTGAAGTTGACTTAATCTCAAAGAGAGTGATTATTAAAACAGACAGCGAGATTACTCTTACAAGAACAGAGGAGAGCTCAAAAAAAGAAAACCTTGAAGCGAATATTCCAAGCAGATTTTATGATATTGCAGCTGTTGTGCAGGAGATTTTGAGTCAAGAGGCAAGGTTCTGCAATTTTGACTATCTTGGCTTTATGATTATTAATCCCCAATTCAATATAGACAGATTCAAGACAAGCGATTTAGAAACAATCTATACTGTCAGGCATGAAAACAGCAAAGAAAAATTCAGGTTTGCAGTGAGAAGCTGCATAATACCTCCTGGGCTTTAAAATGAAGTCAATAAAAATCAGGGAAAGAAAAACAGAACTAAGCTTGCTAGCTGTTGTTATGTTCCAGATTTTCCTTCTGGTTAATATGAGTCCTGCAACCAGCTATGTTATAGGAATGAGCAGCCAGCCTGACAGCAGCTCCATTATAATAAAAAGAGATAAAGGAAAAGACAGTCTTGGGAATCTCATTGCTGCAGGAGCAAGCCTCTTAGTGGGATTTTTATCAATAAAACAGATAGGAATTGTTTCTGCAGAAGAAGAGTCATGGAAATGCTGCCCTGTTACAAAAAGCGGAGCAATATGCCAGGATGTCGGGTTTTTTGATACTGAAAGCTGCGACAATCCTCTTCCGACAAAATGCGATGAAGTTGCTGACTGCAAGATAGGATGCTGCATTGACGAAGATGAGGGGCTATGCACAACAAAATCCACCAGAAAAAAATGCGAGTCTGGAGGAGGAATATGGAAAAATGAAGAATCATGTTTAGTAAGCGAATGCCAGAAAGGATGCTGTGTTTTGGGAGATAATGCGCAGTTTGTTACAGAAAAAAGGTGTGAAAAACTTTCATCTTTTTACGGGTTTAAAAAAGACTTTAGAGACCTTGAAACAGAATTTGAATGCCTTGCTCTTTCTGCAAGCCAGTTTGAAGGGGCATGCATCCTTGAAGGAGGCAGATGCGAATTTACAACAGAATCAAGATGCCTCAGCATTCAGGGAGACTTTTACAAAGACCATCTATGTTCAAATCCGGAATTTAAAGAAATGGGGGTTGAATGTGAAAGGCAGGCAAGCATAAGCTGCATTGAGGGAAAAGACGAGATTTACTGGATTGATTCCTGCGGAAACAGGGAAAACATCTATTCCTCAGACAGGGATTTTTCGTGGAATAACGGAAAGGTGTTAAGCAAACAGGAAAGCTGCAACCCTGATTCAGACAATATTCAGTCAGAAGAGTGCGGAAACTGCAATTATTTCCTTGGAAGCATGTGCGCGCCTTCAGACGAGGCAGGAGGAAAAAAAGCAAAAGACGGAGATTATATATGCAAAAACAAAAACTGCCCTGCATCTCCTGAGACAGGCGGAAAAGAGAGAAAGAACGGGGAGAGCTGGTGTGCTTATGACTCTTATATAGGAGAAGGGAAAGATCCTGCAGGAAGCAGGCACTGGAGAAAAATATGTATTGATGGAGAAGTAAAGACAGAGGGATGCAGTGACTATAGAGGGGGGCTTTGCACAGAATCAGAAATAGAGGAAAACGGAAAAAGCTTTTCAGTAGCCTCATGCGTTGTGAACGAAGCTACAAAGTGCCTTGATTACAATTCACAGGGAAACATGGCTGAAAAATGCAATAAAAACAAGCACTGCATGATTAAAAACATTAATATTGATGACGGGTTCAGCTTTGATGTCTGCGTTGGAAGATATCCAAGAGGGTTCAGGCAAAGGGAAAGCTCTATTGCAGACAGCATATGCGCAATGGCAAATCAAAAATGCACTGTCATATACCAAAAAAACTCAAGAGGAAAGTGGGAGTGCATTGAGAACTGCAATTGCGAGAAAGGAGTTTTTGCAGAGCAGATGAATGACCTTTGCATCAGCCTCGGAGATTGCGGAAGCTATATCAATTATATTGGAGAGGGAAGCGATAACATTAAAGTAACGCGGTCTCCAAGTGTTTCATGGGAAAGATATAAGGATTATGCAGATCCTGTAGAAGGCCAGTATGTAAAGCCCCAGGAAATTGATGATTACATCTCTTCAATAAGCGGTAATTCTGGCAAAAAGCCTAAAGAGGATAAAATACAGGCTGTAATAAAGCAGCTTGGAGAAGTTTCAGGAGGAGCTGGAACCTTGATTATGGCCATTAGCCATTTGGGAATAGGAACTACCACCTACACTTATGGAGCTTATGAAACAACAACATCATTATTGGGAACAAAGACAATTTTTGCAGGATCTGAAGCAGTTGTTTCTACCACATATACATCCATAGGAGCATTCGCATGGGCAGCAGCAGGGTTTGCAATAGGAACAGTTGCAGGAGCATTTATTGCCCAGTCTTTGGGAAGGTCTGGAAATGCAGCAACAGTCCTGACAGTAGCAGGAGGGGTTGCAGGAGGAATACTTGGCCTAATGAAGGTCGGATGGCTCAAATGGGGATTGAATTTTGGAACATACGCACTGGCAGCAGCAGTAATAATAATGGTATATGTCATAGTTGTTGGATGGGGAAAGACAAAAGAAAGGGTTGTTGAGTTTACATGCATGCCATGGCAGGCTCCTGCAGGAGGAGAGAATTGCAAAAGATGCAACGAGCTTGCTGAAAAAGGAATGCCTTGCACAAGATACAGATGCGAGAGCCTTGGGCAGGCATGCAGAATCCTTAATGAAGAAACAGAAAACCCTGTCTGCGAGAGCATCCCTTATGAAAGCAATCCTCCTGTAATTTCTGCAGGAGATATTGACGAGGGCTACAAGTTCAATAACGAAGATGCAAAAAGAGTTGAGATAAGAAGGGAAAACGGAAACTGCATCCCTGAATTCACTCCTGTCAGCTTCAGCCTAAAAACAGATGAATTTGCGCAGTGCAAGTTTGATTTCCAGAAAACAGAATATGACGAAATGAGAGGATACCCTGTTGAGCAAAATGCATTCACTCTCAACCACACTTTTTCATTTTCAATGCCAAGCCTGGACAGCTTAAGCGTCTATGATGTTGCAGGAGACATAAGAGAGATGTTTGGAAACATGAATATGTATGTTAAGTGCAAGGACTATCATGGAAACTACAATATTGACGAGTATACGGTGAATTTCTGCATTAACTCAGGGCCAGACACAACTGCTGTAGACCATTCAAGAACAGTTGCAGTTCCAGAGGATGAAAGTTTCCTGAAATATAATGTTACAGAAACGCCTCTTCAGATTTACCTAAGTGAGCCTGCTGAATGCAGGTACAGCACTGAAAGCGGAAAAAGCTATGAGGAAATGAGCAATTCAATGGATTGCAAAACAGGAATAACAGAGAGGGAGCTGTTGGGATGGCAGTGCAGCACCACTCTTAAAGGGCTTGCAGAAGGAGAAAACAATTTTTACATCAGGTGCAAAGACCAGCCATGGCTTCCTCCAGAGAACACTTCAAGAAATGTAAATGAAGAGGATTTTGTTTATACACTCTATGTTTCAGAGACAAATCTTAACATAACCTCAATAACCCCTCAGGGAAAAATCAAGAGATGGTTCGAGCCAATCTCAGTAGACCTTGAAGTTGAGACTTCCGGAGGGGCGAGGAATGGAAAGTCTTCCTGTTATTACAGTTTCTCAGGATATGATGACATGACTCTGTTTTTTGAGAGCTTCTCCAGGAGGCATAAGCAGAACTTCAACACTATGATGAAAGGAGACTACAATATTTATGTAAAGTGCGAAGACGATGCAGGAAATACTGCTTATGGAAATGCAGTATTCACTTTAGAGCTTGACACTGAAGCTCCAAAAATAGTAAGGGCTTACAGCGAGGGAGAGTTAAAGGTAATAACAGACGAAGATGCAAAATGCTATTACAGTTTTAATGGATGCGGATTTGACATTCGAGGAGAGGATGCAAAGCCTATGACAGATGTATTTTCAAGAACCCATACCAGCGAGTGGGAGTCTGGAAAGAGGCATTACATCAAATGCGAAGATCTTGGAGGAAATACAAATCCTGGCTGTGCAATTATATTAAGGCCGGAATCAATTTAATTTATTAAAAACATTAAAAACTATCAACATTTATAAATCAGATTTCCTTTAAATAAAAATGCGGGAAATATCATGGAAAAGAAAGGGGCAAGTGACGATTTTCATCATAATTGCAATAATGATTGTGATTATAGGTGTTTTATCTTACTTGTTTTATCCAAAGATAGGGTCTAATTTGTGGCTCGAGAGCATGAATCCGTCTGCATTTATTCAAAACTGCATGGAAGAGGATATTAAAAATTCTGTTGAAAGGCTTTCAATGCAGGGTGGCAGCCTGAAGCCAGAACACTATTTTTTGTATAATGATGAAAAAGTAGAATATCTTTGCTACACTGAGGAGTACTACAAAACATGCGTGGTGCAGCAGCCAATGCTGAAAAAGCACATTGAGTCTGAGATAAAAAAAGACATAAGAGGAAAGGCAAAAGAGTGCTTTGATTCCATGAAAGAGAGTTATGAGAAAAGAGGGTATAAAGTAAGCTTAAAGCAGGGAGAGCCTGATGTTGAGCTGCTTCCAAAAAGAATTGTCGCTACATTCAGCAACTCCTTAACTCTCACAAAAGAATCTTCAGAAAGCTATGACAATTTAAGAGTAGTCCTGAACAATAATCTTTATGAACTATTAAGTATTGCAAACAGCATAATTGCATGGGAAACAAGATACGGAGATGCTGAAACAACAACCTACATGAACTATTACCGTGATTTGAAAGTTGAGAAGAAAAAACAATCCGACGGCACTACAATCTATATTTTAACAGACCTCAACAGCGGAAATAAATTCCAGTTTGCTTCAAGAAGCCTTGCATGGCCTCCTGGATACGGAGTTGATGAAGTTTTAGTGTAAAATGGGAAGAAACAAGACAAATAATGTTTTTGAAAAAGGGTTAGCAGCAGGAGTTGCGCTGATTTTTTTGGCAGTCATAGCATATATTGCAATTGTCTCAGCTGTCGGAGAGGTTTCATACTGCTGCGAAAAAACAGTAAACAATGCATGGTGCCAGAACGCTCCTCAGGATAAATGCGACAGCTCATACAGAAAAGTCCCGACTTCCTGCGAGGCGACCTCTTATTGCAAGCTTGGAACCTGCATAGACAGCCAGGAGGGAACCTGCATGGAAAACACTCCTCAAAAAGTATGCGAGGATTCAGGAGGGGTATGGAACGAAGGGAAGATGGATGAAATCCCCCAATGCTCTCTTGGGTGCTGCCTGATAGGAGACCAGGCTGCTTTTGTAACGCAGACGAGATGCAAAAGGCTTTCGTCCCTTTACGGGCTCGAAACTGACTTCAGGACAAACATAGGAAGCGAGATAGAATGCATTGCTTCTGCTACTTCAGATGTCAAAGGAGCATGTGTGTTTGAGGATCCTGAAGAGATGGCAAGAACATGCAAGTTCATAACAAAAAGAGAGTGCCGAAAAATGGAAGCGAGCTCTCCTGATTCCAATGTAGAGTTTTACGAGGGGCTTTTATGCTCTGCAGAAGAGCTTGCAACAAACTGCGGACCCTCAGAAAGAACAACGTGCATTGAAGGAAGAGATGAAGTCTTCTTTGTTGACAGCTGCGGAAATCCTGCGAATATTTATGATGCCTCAAAAATAAAAGACAAAAACTACTGGACAAAGGCTTATGGAAAGGAAAAGAGCTGCGGATTTAGTTCAGCAGACGGAAATGCCGGATCATCCGGGTGCGGCAACTGCGATTATTTTTTGGGAAGCACCTGCAAATCCTATGAAAGAGGAAAGGACAGAGTAAAGCCAACTTACGGAGACAACATCTGCAGAGACTTAAGCTGCAATTATCTTGGAAAAAAATATAAGCATGGGGAAACATGGTGCGCAGATGCAAGCGGGACAGACAAAAGCCTTCCTGGAAGCAGGCATTTCAGGCTGGTGTGTTATAACGGAGAGGTAAGCATAGAGCCGTGCGCGGATTTCAGGCAGGAAGTCTGTGTCCAGGACGACATTGACGGATTTAAGACAGCTGCATGCAGAGTAAATAAATGGCAGGACTGCTCCTCTCAAACAACCAAAAAAGACTGCGAGAATAAAGACAGGAGAGACTGCAAATGGTCTTCAATAGGATGCGTTCCTGAAAATGCCCCTGGATTTAATTTTTGGGAAGAGGACACTGAGGCTGAATCTTTATGCTCTATAGCAGACACTCAATGCACAGTAGTATTTGAAAAAGGGCTGACTGGAAAGGAAAAGTGCGTGAAAAACTGTGAGTGCCTTTCAGAGTCATGGAAGAAAGAGATGAATAATGCATGTATCTCTCTTGGAGACTGCGGAGGCTCAACAAATTTTATCGGAGTTGAGGGGTATAACAGCTGAGGGCATAATCTCGTTGCCGAATTAAGAAGGATTAAAAACCCCTTCAGGCATTTTATATCCTGTTATTTCTTCAAGAGTCAAAAAAACATCAGAGATTTTGGAAACATCCGAAAGATTTCTCCTGAATTCATTGATAAAATCCCTTAATTCGTCTGAATTCTGAACCAAAACCCCTATATCATAGTCCCAGCTTCCTCCAAGATATCTGTAGTAAAACACCACTTTCTTGTGATTCCTGAAAAAAGATTCCATTTTGGCATATACTTCTTCACCATACTTGTGCAGCTTAATTTGTATTGTGAACCACTCATAGCCTAATTTCTTCCAATTAATGGAAATCGTATATCCTGTTATAATGCCATTATTGATTAGGCCCTTAATCCTATTATTAACTCCATTTGGAGTCAAGCCTATTTTAGAAGATATTTCTACCAAAGTTTTTCTTGAATTTTTGTTTAGCAATGAAAGTATTCTGAGATCTATATTGTCCAATCTTTTAAGAGAGGCCTTGCTTTCAGCATTTTCATGGAAATATTTTTCTTTGCCAATTAACTTTGATGCAAAATAATCTCTTTTATTCAGCCTCAAAACCTCGTAGTTTTCAATATGATCTCCGCCAAATCTTTTGAGAAACTCCGTTAATATCTTTTCAAAATTTGAGCCTTTATCATAGGCTATTATATCAAAAACCAGGCTCCATCTCCCTGCTGAAGTTCCTATCCAGCTCACAAAGGAGCTATTCCTGAGATAATCTATAATTTCCAGCTCTGTTTTTTCTTCCAGTTTAATCAGTTCTACAAAAACAACATAGTGGGAAAGCTCCAACGCTCTTTCATTTAAGATTGTGTTAAATTCTTTTATCAGACCTGATTTAACCATGCGGTTTATCCGATAGTTAACGTTTTCTCTTCTGAGCCTTATCTTTTTGGCAATAGCGCTTATTTGCTCTTCGGAGTTTTCTATTAAAACCTCCAAAATTCTCCGGTCATATACATCCAATTTCATCATTTTATACATAAAATAAGTACCAATATATAAATATTTCTTTTTTGTAAAATTATCCAATAGAATAGTTTATATAAAGTAATTATATATTATAGTTAACTAAATTAGGAGGAAAAGAAAATGCCCCTATGTGGATTTAACAGGGAAATGTTGGAAGGTCTTGAGAATTTCCATTTGGGTCTTGTAGAAACCTCTATGCCAAATGAGAAGGTTTTAGAAATGACTGAAGGATCTGAAAAGAAATAAGACCTGAAAGATAATTTCTTTTTTTGTCTTTTTTATTAATGCATAAGGGTAGGTGGAACTATGTAAGATTAAAATGATAGAAGCAGAAAAAATTAAATTAAATGAAAAGATATTGAAAGGATTAAGAGGATTCCATAAAGGTCTAGTGGAACACGGAATCATTTTTCGGTCAAAAATAAAAAACCAAACTTTCCAAGAGACAATAGAAAAAGAACTTGATGATATGGATAGATTCCAGAAAGAGATACATAGAATCAAAGACCCGGAAATCAGGGACCTGACTATGGCTTTAACAGAATATGCGTGTGCTTTTTACAAATTGGTGGAAAAAAAAGGGGTTGAGAATTATAAAGAAGTAATTGAATTTTTGGATAAAGCATATTCTAATATGGATAAAGCCCTGCTTAAGGAGAGCGAGGAAACAAGGGAGTTGACTGAAGCCCTAATGAGATATATTGACTGCTTTAATAAATTAGTTGAGAAAAAAGGCATAAGCAAATACAAAGAGACTATTGATTTCGTGAATAGGTTTTACTTTGAAATGGACAATAAATATTATTCTGAATTAGAGGGGAAGCCTGATGATATGAGGCAATTAGCAGAATATCTGAATGAAATCAGCAGAACATCTGAGTGAACCCTTAGAATAGCTGATAGGGAAGGGTTTTTGAGAGAAGAACGTATTCTTCCAGAGGAGAAAGACTTCCTGTTAAGACACATCCGCTAATTCTGGAGTCATGACTTCTGCCCCATCTCGTTCTGAAGTGAAGCTCCCAACCGCAGCAGAGCTGCGGGGTATATGGATTAAATGAAACAATTTGTTTTCAAGAAATGTAAATGAAGAGGATTTTGTTTTGACAAATCATTACAATTAGGGATTTGCAAAACAGTGTTTAATGTAGATGGAAATTATATAGGCTCAACTGAGTTTGAGGTTGTTTCTTCTGAAAAATCTGCAAATAAATAACTTTTTAAGTTACTTAGGCACTACAAAATAAATCCATTACAATAAAATTTAAATATATTAAGGTTGTTGGCTTTTTATAGCAAAAACAAATAAACTGGAGAGAACTGCTGAGGAACAAGCTTTTCTTAAGGGTATGTTAGATATTAGTTCTTATATAACTAATAAAGCGTCTCAAGAGAAAGATCGTTATCACTGTGACCCTTGCGATGCTTGTGGTCCAGATGCATGTTACGCAGATGATGTCTATTCTTTAGAATAAAAAAATTCCAAATAGATTTAGAAAAACTGCTCTTAATTTGTAATGGCTAAAAGACACTTATATATTCAAGGGGATTCCACAAATGATTGTAATCTTAAATGCTCCCATTGTTATCATAACAACGAAGGGAATGTAGACCACATCCAAGATGATAATTTAATGAGTTTAAATGAAGTAAAATCAATGATAGATGATTTAGCAGAGACAGCAAAAAGGTGGGAGATGATACCCAGAATCGCAATTTCGGGAGGAGATCCTTTAATGAGGGAAGATCATCTTGAAATTTTAGAATATGCTTGTAAGAAAAAAGTTATAACAAATTTGTTAACTAATGGCACATTAATTACTCCTAAAAAAGCTAGAGAACTTTTGGAGCAAAAAGTTGAAGCAATACAAGTTTCTCTTGATGGATCTAAGCGCACACATAATAAAATTAGGAGAAAAGATTTTGCATATGATATGGCAATTGAAGGGATAAGAAATGCTTCAAAAGAAGGCTTAAATGTTACAGTAGCCATGACTCTTATGCAGTCTAATAAAAAAGAGTTTGAGGATGTTATCCAAAATGCAATTTTAGCAGGAGCTAAAAAAGTGGGTTTTAAAACTTATAATCCAGATTCAAACTTAGGAATTAAAGATCCTGAATTTATTAATGCTAAAGAAATCTACGAGATGGTTAAAGAAACTGAAAGACTAAATGAAAAATATAGAGATAAGATTAATGTCCTTCAATCTGATGTTCTTTGGCAAATATTGGAAAAAGAAAACGAAGTAATAAAAACAGCAAAGGAGCAAAATAAATATCTTTGGGGGTGTTCTGCAGGATTTAGAATGCTTTCAATATTATCGGACGGAACTGTTTATCCTTGTAGAAGACTTCCTATTAAAATAGGTCGCATAAGTGACGGAATAGGTAATTTAATTTTAGAGAACAAGGTAATGCAAAATTTAAGAGATTTGAATAAAATGAGGGAGAATACTCTTTGTGATAAAGTGGTGCACTGCAGAGGATGTAGGGCAATTGCTTATGCAGTAACAGGAGATTATATGGCCAAAGACCCTATGTGTTTTAAAGAATATGTGCAGGGAAGCTCACAAGATTAGAAAGAATTAAATAAAATAAACTTAAAGAATTAATAAATGATAATAAGGGATAAAGTCAAAGAATATCTTAAAGAACTACAGCCTCAAAATGTTTTGGATCTGGGTTGTGGGAAAGGGCATAAATCTCTCAGATTTGCCAAACAAGGCGTAAAAGTTCTTGGAGTAGATAAAAGACCTATGGAAATCTCCCAGAAAAATTTTAAATTCTTTAATGAAGATATAACAAATTTTGAATTCAAAGAGAAATATGACTTAATAATTGCTTCGTTAGTTTTGCATTTTTTAGATAAGGTAACTGCACAAAATATTTTAAAAAAGATACAAACACATACCTCTGAGCAAGGACATACTTTTATCATCTGTTTTTCAGATAAAGACCCTATGGCAAGAAATGCACAAAATAGGTTTTATCCTTCATTAAAACAATTAAAAAACCTATATTCTGATTGGGAAATAATGAAGGAAGGAATGTATGAGACCCCCATTGAAGAGCATGATAATTTGCCCCCCCATAAACATAATGTTATTTTATTACTATTAAAAAATAAACAAAAAGCTTAACCTTCAAAAAAAGAATATGTCAAAAGTAATTTTTAAGTTTGATAAGGAAAAAGACCTTTGGAATATATGGGAAACTAGCAACTACGAGCATCCATGGGAGAATGAATTAGAAAGAGGGTCAGTCCTACAGAGGTGGAAAAATAGAAAATTTGAAGAATGTAGGGAAGAGATTGAACAGTATATTCAACCATTATATTCTTCAGGCCATTTAGACATCTTTTTAGAAACATTGCAGAACTCTTGGGGAAAAATAAATAACAGGTTTTTTGAAAGGTTAGAAAAAATTACCAAACACAAAATATATTCAAATGAATTTAATGCATATATTACAACTGCTGGAAGATGTCCTTATAATGTGGAGGAGGATTCTTTCATGGTCTCAATTCGAAGACCTCTGTTGCAAAATTTAAGAACATGTGGACATGAATTAATGCATTTACAGATGGAAAAAACACATTTGCCTTTAATTAGAAATCAGCTAGGGTTTAGAGAAATAGAGTATGTTAATGAGTCTTTAACTGCAATCTTAAATTTAGAGTGTAGAGATCTATGGTTTGTTGAAGATAAAGGCTATGCTGAACATAAAGAATTAAGAAAGAGAGTAATGGAAACGTGGAAGCATAATCCAGATATAATTCCTCTAATTAATGAATGTATAGAATATGTTAAAAGAATTAAGATATAAGATTCCCTGTTTTATTTAGAAAATTGTATAAATATCAGCCCCATTTAGCTATTATGGAAATGGCAAAAATATCAAAAGAAAAGTACGAAAGAATGATAAGTGAATTAGCAGAGATTAGAAGATTAAAGAAGATAGATTTTGATTTAATCAGGAACAAGTTAAATCCTGTATGGGAAAGCAAAAAAGATTTCAGGGATTTTTTAATAAAAGCACATGAAAAATTAGGCTGTTTTCCTTAGCCATTATTCTTAGTAAATACCCATAAACAAGAATAAATGCCATTGTTTTCATTAACCCATCCCAAAAAAAGGGCCGAAGGTTTGCTTGTCCTTAATTCAAATTAGCATCATAGTCATATCTGTAATGGCTTTTTCTTTTATTTTGAATGAAGGGGTTGTTAGAGGGAATCCAATAAATATTTAAAGTTTTACCTCTGTTAAAAATTAATGGAACTAATTAAGCCTCCACGACTTGGAAAAGGAGATACAATAGCAATAATCGCTCCATCGTCTGGATTGAACTTTCCCCATAGACTTGACAATGCGGTTAAATTTCTAAAATCTGAGGGTTATAAAATTAAAGAGTTTCCTACAGCAAGAAAAGTTAACGGATGGGAATCTGCTCCTGCAGAAGAAAGGGCTAAAGACATAATGGACGCTTTTCTTGACAAAGATATAAAAGCAATTATATCTTTAATTGGAGGAACAGTAGCAACCCATACTCTAAATTATTTAGATTTTGAGAAAATAAAACAAAATCCAAAGATATTCTGTGGTTATTCAGATATCTCTATCTTGCACTATGCACTCCATACGCAATCCAATCTTATAACTTTTTATGGACCATGTATTATAACTCAATTTGGAGAATACCCTCATCCTCTTAAATATACTTTAGATTATTTTAATAAGGCAGTAGCATCAGATGAACCCATAGGAAAAGTATCTCCTTCTGAAAGCTGGACTGATGAATTCTTAGATTGGAGTAAAAAGTTGGATCTTACAAGGCCAAGAAAATTGAAAGAAAATAAAGGTTTTGAATGGTTGCGAGGAGGAAAAGCAGAAGGTAAAATTATAGGAGGATGTCTCACATCAATAGTCCATTTGCCAGGTACAAAATACTGGCCAGATCATACAGATAAGATTCTATTTTTAGAATTGCCAGAAGGTCAGACATTTGATGAAGGGGAACCCCTTCCTTATGTTGACTGGTATCTGGAGCAGTTAAACATTTTAGGAGTATTTAAACAAATCAGAGGGCTAATTTTTGGCAGACCTTTTAGATATAATGAAGAAGATATAGAAATGCTAAAAAAGAAGTTACTGGAGAGAACAAAAGAATATAATTTTCCCATTTTGTTTGGAGTGGATATAGGTCATACCGATCCTCAGCTAACTATCCCTATTGGTACAAAAGTTGTAATTGACTCAGAAACAAACAATTTTGAGTTCTTAGAAAAAGGAATCAAATAAGAATTACCATATTTTATTCTATTGACTAAAGTTTCCAAGGGAGATATTTTCTCTGGATGTAAAGAGTTCTGGATCTTCCCACAACTTTCTTTTAGATAAAATAAGTATGATATATCCCATATGAGATAAATTATCGCGAAATAGAAACATAAATTTCTGATAAACTTCAAATAGTTTCTCATATGCCGATTTAGTCAAGTTTCGTAAATGTTCTTTATTAAAAATCTCCTCACAAAAGGAAATTATTTTTTTATTGTCTATGTGGTCAAATTTGAAATCTTTTGACCAATATATTTCTAATCCAGATATTGAGAAGAAATTTATCCAATCTGATCGATACATAGGAGCAATGTCGACTTTAAGGGCTTTGGAAACTCTCTTTATAAGTTCCTTCGAAGGTTCTTTTATGTAATACATAGGGATTACAATAATAAATCCATTTTTTTTAGAAACACGCATGCATTCCTTTAATGCAATTTTTTTATTTTCTATCAAAGAGAAGACATTTCCTACTATGACAACGTCAAACGTTTCTGAGTCAAAGGGTAAGGAATTGATATCAGCTTTAACAAATTTTATATTCTCATAACCTTCCATATCTGCTCTTTTTTTAGCTTCCCATACCCTATTTTTCTTCCATGGTCAAAATATATTTTATATTTAACTCTCCCTCGTTACTTCAAACTTGCCCTACACTTTCTCCCACAATCCCTAATTATTTTGCAATCATTTTTAATACAATTATCCAATCTTCTAAATTCCTGAGCTTTTTTACTTCTCCATAAATTAAATAAAGAATCTTGGTAAATGTTTCCAATACTTTCATTTATTAAACTACATGGGTAAACGTTGCCTTCTGAAGAGATATATAGTTGGGTTCTTAATCCATTACATCCATAAAATTTTGATTGACTAATGCCTTGAACATATCCTGCAGGATACAATTCACTCTTCTCTAACTCAATTCCAAGCTCTTTCGATTTAGTATATATTAAATTTCTTAATGTATTTACCTCTTCTTTAGAAATTACCTCTAAATTTCTCGCTCTTCCAATCTTTTTTAAACAACTGAATTTTATCCCGTTAACATTAAGAATTTTCCCTAATTCAATCATGTCTGCAATGTCCTTTTTGTTTTTCTGCATAACAGTATAATTAATTATGGGGTTTAACCCTTCTTCCTGAAGATGCTCTATTGCTTTAATAGATTTTACAAAACTTCCTTTATTGTAAGTTATATCGTCATGTATATCTGATTTAGAACCATGAATACTTATACATATATTTGTTAGATGAGTAGATAAAAATTTTGCTTTTTCCCTATTCATTAACACTCCATTAGATGTCATATCTACTTTTTTTATCCCAACTTCTTTTGAAAAAAATAAAAATTCATCTAAAGAAGAATATGATAATGGTTCTCCACCAGATATCTTTATTTTCTGTCCTCCTCCTTTTCTAAATTCCTGAATAATTTCTTTTGCCTTCTTCAAAGGCATTTTAGTATCCCTTGAAGAAGATTCATTCCAACAATGAATACACAGCTGATTACATTCTCTTGTTAATTCTATACCAAGTTCTATTGGGTTATAAAAAAACCATCCTTCATGATTGAACTTTTCATTATCTAAAAAATACCTTATTGAGATATCTGGGCATTTCTTAAGAGAATCTAACTCTTCTTTTGTTGCCCAAAACCAGTCTTTATCAAAAACTCCAAACCCTTCATTACATTCAACAATCTCTATACGCTTATTTCTAAAATTAATAAGACTCTTTTCTAAATCTTTTTGAACTATATTCTCATTGCAAGGAATTCCCGGATGATAGAGTTTTTTCATTTTTCAAGGTGTTAAAGAACTTTTCTTGGATTTCATTTATTTCTTTTCCAAACACCTCTTTAAATGCCTTTCTCTCAGAAGTAACTTTAATTTTTTTAATAAATTCCACTATTTTTTTATCCCCATAATTTTTAGATAAATATTTAAAAAAACCTTTTGCTTGTTGATAGGCATTATGCTTTCTCCATCCTTCAGAAGTTTCAATCTCTCTAAAATCCACTATTTTTTTTATTTTTAAAGGATAATCTCCAAAAGACAAAAATTCACATAGCCCTTCCTCTATCCAAATGAAAGTATGTTTGGGGTGTAGCATTCTCCTGATAAATACATGGCATAATTCATGAACAACGACTCTTTCAAATTCTTCTTCTCTGTGTCCTTGTTTTGGAAAAAGTTTTTTATCCAAGATAAAAATTCTGCCGTTCTTTCCAGCAAATCCTACAACAAAAAAAGGAAGAGATTTATTATTTTCAAATTCATATTTTTTTGTAAACTCTTTCAAATCATTAAAGATAGCGATTTCTATCTTCCCAGGTTCAATAGTTTCAGGATCAAAATTAAAAAAATCCAGTAGAAAATCCGCTTTTTTTGATATCAGTGGATGATAGTTCTTACTGAAAGCATTCTCAAAAATTAAGTTCATTTTTTAGATTAAAAAGTAGCACAATGACAATTATCACATACTGCATCACAAGAATACTCTGCCAGATCAGAGGCATCAGGTTTCTTGTAGTCTCTGTCAGTGAGACAATAGTTTCTGATGCGCAGTACCCCTATATTCTTAGTATCCAAAGCTCCTTCAGATGCTACTGATTCTATGTCTTTTATCATGTTATAATCAATCCCCTTTTCTTTAAAAATTTAACTATATTGGAAAACTCATTTTCACTACTGCTCTCTTTTTTAATGCTATTTATTGTAAATTCTCCCATTCTTTTTAACCCTATAAGCAGTTTAAAAAAAGGTGGATTTAGATAAACAACAGAATGAGTATCTGAACAAAAAACAAGGTACCCTTCTTTTTCCTCTCTAAATTTTACTCTTTCTGAGACTTTTAAGAATGTATCCTCATCTAATTCAAAATCCTTTTCTTGCTGCCTGTTTTTAGTTAAAACTTTTCCAGATACCCATGGATCTGGTTCAGTGTAACTCCCTTTTCTTATTTTTGCCGCTTCTCTGCACCCCAAAGAACAAATTTCCAATTCTTTGCAAGGCATACAATGTTCTGGAACATAAGTCCCATTCCTCCAGTTACTCATCCTTTTCCAGATTTGACTGAGATTTTCTTTTAATAAATTTCCATAGCTTTTTTGGACATGAGTGCAGGGACTTACATCTCCCTTGGAGGAAATTGAAGCTGTTAATTTTCCCGCTGCACAATCTCTTCTTAAAAATATTTCATATCTATCATTTTTTTCAACAATACATCTTGGAAGAGGTTCAACTACATCAACTCTCATCCCAAATTCATCTTTTAATCTTAATAAATCATCCAAGGTTTTTACTACCTCTTCCCTTTTTAGTTCTATTTCCTTAGGCATGAAATAACATGGGCTTGCAGGAGTTGCGCAAAAAGATTTTATCCCCAATTCATACAAAAATTTTCCTGTCTCATAAACTTCTTCTCTATTTAATTTAGTTACAACCATATTTATTCCTGTTGGAATTCCAGATTTCAGTAAAATCTCTATCCCATTTATAGCATTTCTATATCTCTCTGTCCGAGTAATACGATTATAGTTTTTCTCGTTGAAACTTGGTAAAGAACCGAAAACGCTTAAAATCCCAGAATCCTCTATCTTTTTAGGGTCATCTTTATCAATTAGTGTTAAATTAGTATTCATTTTTACATCAACATTTTCTGATGAAAGATATTCTGCAAGAGGATAAAGTAAATCTCTTCTAAGAAGAGGTTCACCTCCAGTCAGAACAACTTCAAACACTTCATTATCAACAATCTCTTTTCCTATTCTTAAAGAATCTTTTAGCTGTAAACCATTATCATAATCTTTTTCTCCCCTAAAAGAATTATAACAATATCTACATAAATTATTGCAGTTGGAGGTTAATTCTATCTGTGCAGTAGCAGGAGATTTTAATTCCCTATATTTTGGGACATTTCTCTCTTCAGCCATAAACCTACAAAAATCCCATATTTATAAACCTTCCCATATCTACACCACTTATAAGTTACAACAAACGAAAGATTTATAAACTCCATCCATTGTTATCTATTATTAAAATACAAATAATTTATAAATTAAGTATTCTTTATGATTAAAGGGCAAAATGAGAGCACTTTCTAAAAACAAAAAAGCACATGTTAATTTAATAGATTTGATTGCAGGCATAGTGGTAATAGTGGGGGGAGTGCTGATAACAGCATCGTATTCAAATCTGGGAGTTGTGGTAGCCACAATCGGTCTGCTTATTGAAGGAATTAAAATTATAACTAAATTAGGTCCTTAAAATGGCAGATGCAAACACAATCATAGGAATAGCAATAATCGTGATAAACCTGATACCGATGCTTTTAAGAAAATGGAATTATCTTCCCTTCACAATTACCCTGTCAGTATTGCTGGCATTGATCTTGAATCTTGTATGACTTCATGACCAAATCTCTTTCTGTTATATTGAATGCTCTGGTTGTTAACGGTTAATCAAAACACTGGTCCAGCAGTTCCCTGGTTAATTTTACAGATTTATTGCAATTCTGTTTTAAGTGCCACGATAAGCTCTGCTTAAAATAAGCATTTTCTACGCTTTTCCCTTTTTCCTGCACAATATTGACTGCCGGCACAAAATCCCCGTCACCTGATACAAGAATAGCTGTATCAAACATATCTTCATAAGCCCCTTTTATCATGTCGGAAGCTATGTGGATATCATCTCCTTTAACAACATAATAATTTTTGTCTGTTCCTTTGATTTTTCTTTTTTGCATTCTTGATAAAATAAGTTTTACATTATCAGTATTTTTTATCTTTTCAAAGAATTTCTGCTGCTTTGCATATTTTTCCGGAGATTTGCTGTAATCCAAAGGAGCATTATAATAAAGAACAATCATGAGTTTTCTTTCTCCGGCAAGGATTTTTCCAAGTTTTTCAAAGTTAAAATTTGATAAACTTTTCTCATTGCCATATACAGATTTTAGCCCCTAATAAAAATTACTGCCGTCAATAAATAAAACAACTTTTTCCATTGTAAGAATATAGGACCCACCCTTGCCGAAGCAATGATGGGGAACATATACCAAATATACAATTTGAGTGTTTTAAATAACTTTCCATCTATTCTATATAACTATAAAGTAGTTACAAACGAAAGATTTAAATACTTTTCATCCCTCTGAATTTTGCCAAAAGCAAAGGCATTGCATCAGCAATGCGCACTATATAATCAAGCTAACAAATCTTTTTAAAGAAGATTTGCCTTAAAAAAACAAGGTATTTGTAAAATGTCACTCTTAAAAAAACTCGGAGAAAAGGGAAGGGGAGTTGCCTTGGCAGCGACATAAGGGAAACAATAGGTTTTTAATTCTTAATTGACATTCCTTTTAATGAAGAATTGCATTTTTGAAGTTACTGATAAAACAGGAAGAAAAATAAGGATGACTGGCAAACAATGGAGCCATACTCTCAGAAGACATTCCTATATAACCAGACATATTGAGGAAATTAAAGAGACACTAAAAAAGCCAGACAAATTAATAATTCATCAGTATAATAAAGGATATTATTACAGACATTATAAATATTTAAAGAAGCCAAACAAATTCGTCCTTGTCGTAGTTAAGTATTTAAACGGAGATGGCTTTATTATAACTGCATATTTTGAAGAAAGAATAAGATGGACATAAACAACACATATGAGGTTTATTATGATAAGGAAGGGGACTTCTTAGAAGTATCTTTTGGAGAACCGGCAAAAGAGGGTGCTACTGAAGAAATTGAACAGGGGATCTTTATTACCAAGGACACTGAAACAGGAAAGATAACAGATGTAGGGATACTTGATTTTAAAAAAAGAGTGGATGCTTTAACAAGAATTTTAAAGAAAATTAACATTGATTTTCCTTTAAAGATTTCTGTGCCGTAGGGAATTATTGTATCAATGCACCACTTCTAAGTTACAACAAACGAAAGATTTAAATACTTTTCATCCCTCTGAATTTTGCCAAAAGCAAAGGCATTGCATCAGCAATGCGCACTATATAATCAAGCTAACAAATCTTTTTAAAGAAGATTTGCCTTAAAAGAACAAGGTATTTGTAAAATGTCACTCTTAAAAAAACTCGGAGAAAAGGGAAAAAGGACAGCAGTCGGATTGGCCATGCTCGGGGCTGTTGGTGCCGGCGGAGCAGGATTGAGCGGGTGCTCTACATACTGGGAAGCAACAGCGCCTCTCTGGGAGCTTCATCCGGAAATTCTCCAGCCTGGCGGATACAAGGATTATAAAAGGAAGAAGAAAGCGAGGCAGGGGCAACAATTTTCTAGAAAATATTTTGCTTTAAGCTTTGAGAAATGGGTTGATATTAACGGAGATGGTAAAATTGAAGGAAAGGAGTTTTTTGGAATAAAAAATGAATTTAAAAAAGATGAAAGAATTGAATTGTTTTTTTACTATGGTCCTGCAAATAGGCCTGATGAGAGAGAAATAACCTTTAAGCTTTATGACCCAAAAGGAAATCTTATAGATGAAGGCACAAACCATCTTGTTAAAAAAGAAGGAGTATCTAACGCTTATCAGATTACCATTGATAATAGACCAGAAAGGAACTTATCACAGATAGGAGGATTAGGAGAATATACTGCTGTGTGGTATCTTAACAAAAATATATTCTTAAAGTCCCATGTATTTAAAATAGTTGAATGAACCACTCCGGGCTAAAGCCCGGAGTTTCTGCCCTCCTGGCATAATCTGGCCAGACTAGCTTTGTTGTTTCTGTATATATTTTCTGACAACTTCTTCATCCACCTTGCCAACGCTCTCGGCAAAATATCCATCCGCCCAAAAACTGTCTCCCCATAAGAATTCCTCCAACTCCGGAAATTCCTTCCGTATCACCCTGCTCGTACCACCCTTCAGTATCTGGACCACATCCGCAATGCTGTCGCTCGGCTTTACCTGGATCATGACATGCACATGATCCTCCTGTATACTCAACTCCCCTATCCACCACCGATTAATCTTGCACGCCTCGTACAGCAACTGCTTCAGGCGGACGGCTATTTTGCCTCGCAACACCCTGTCAGCCGGCGTGTTGTCAGCAGGCGTGTTTGTCAACGCCGATGCTATAAGTCCTCAAAATAACTGTTTGAGATGTCCTCCCAATCAAGCTGGGGCATCCTTGTGTTATCCAGAAACGCAAGGAGGCTGCCATGCTCA
>Ga0256830_1000109_pt1 | contig 72703 bp, 65 predicted proteins | sample 128326metaG_FD_190537 | JGI IMG/M metagenome (GOLD analysis project Ga0256830, IMG submission 190537) | Hydrothermal vent microbial communities from Lau Basin, Pacific Ocean - 128-326 | ecosystem: Environmental > Aquatic > Marine > Hydrothermal vents | place: Pacific Ocean: Lau Basin | collected... | reverse complement strand
GCGTACCGCACCTCGTTTCGGGCCGCCCGGATCGGTTTGCCCTGCTCCCGGGTCATGAGGCGGGCCAGGTCCTCGGAGCGCTCCGTCATGATCCGGTACGCGCGGTAGAGGTATGCGGAGCGCTCGTAGGCCGTGCGGGCCGACCACCCCTCGAACGCCCGAAGGGCCGCGGCCACCGCCTCGCCCGCCTCGCGGCGGCCCGCGTCCGCGGCCTCGCCGATCGCCTCGCCGGTGGCAGGATCGTGCACCGGGAAGGTGCCGTTCCCCCCGGTTTTGCGCCACGTGCCGTCGATGTACAGCATGGAGCTCCTCCCGTGTGTGCCAGGAAAGCGGTCGGGCCTCTGTTCGCCCGCATTATCACCCCGGCGGATAAACAGGCGCTATCGCTCCCTGCTCGGCGGGGCAAGGGACCTGCCGGAGAGCCGGGCGCGGCCCCTTCGCTCGCCGCGCAGCGCCTCTGACGCTCGGATCGCGAAATGGCTTGGATTCCACCCAGTTGTCATGAAACCAGCTCTTCGGTCCCGTGCCTGCGCGGCGAATCTCCATGCTCGGCTTCGCCCCCGGCCGGAGGCAGGTCCCTTGCCCCGCCCCCCGAGGGATCTCGGTTTGAACGCAACTCAGCATAAAACGGTCAGGCCTCTAGACGGCCGGCCCGGTAGGCCTTGAGGTAGTTCATGCAGAACGGGTCCCTGCCGGCCAGGGCCTCGGCCGCCACCAACTGGGTCATGAGCCGGGTGTCCAACGGGTTCACGATCACGGCGTCGAGGCCGTGGGCCACGGCCATCACCGCGAACGTCTGGTTCAACAGCTTCCGCTCGGGCAACCCGTAGGACACGTTGGAAAGCCCGCAGATGGTATGCACGCCGTCGAACCGGCCCATGATCTCCCCCACGGCCCGCAGGAACTCCGCCCCGAACTCCGAGCGGGTGGAGATCGGCTGGACCAAGGGGTCGACATAGACGTTCTCGGCCGACACGTTGTTGCGCAACAGCCCGTCGACCAGCCGGTCCGCGATGCCCAAGCGCTGGTCGGCGGTCTCGGGCATGCCCTCGTCGCCCATGCACAGGGCCACCACCTTGAGGTCCGTGCCGGCCAGGAGCGGCGCCAGGGCGTCGAACCGGCTCCTTTCCCAGCTGATCGAGTTGATCATGGCCGTGCCCCGGTGCACCTCCAGGGCCGCCTCGATCGCCCTGGGATCGGGGCTGTCGATGCAGCAGGGCGCGTCCACGGCCTCCTGCACCGTGGCGACCAGCCACCGCAGGAGCTCGGCCTCCTGCCCCACGAACGTTCCGGCGTTCACGTCGATGTACTCGGCACCGGCCTCCCGCTGCTCGCGGGCCACCCGGGCGATGGCGGCCGCGTCGCGGGCCTCGATGGCCGCGGCAATCTGCTTACGGCTGGCGTTGATGAGCTCTCCAACGACGATCATGGATGCCTCCGTGTCGTGTGCGAAGGGTGGGTCGGAACCGGCCGGGGGGCGCTCACGCGGCCACGAGCCGTCGGGCCAGCTCCACCGCGCCCGGTGCGTCGTCGCTGTACCCGTCCGCTCCGATCCTGTGGGCGAACTCCTCGGTCACTGGGGCCCCTCCCACCATGGTTTTCAGGGGCAGCCCCTGCTCCCGGATGGCGGACACGGTCTCCCCCATGCGGGGCATCGTGGTGGTCAGCAGGGCCGACATGCACACGATCTGGGCCCCGCTCTCCTGGGCGACCTGCAGGAAGCGGCTGGGGGCCACGTCCACGCCCAGGTCGACCACCCGAAAGCCGGCGCCTTCGAGCATCATGGCCACCAGGTTCTTTCCGATGTCGTGGAGGTCCCCCTGCACGGTTCCGATCACCACGGTCCCCTTGGGCTGGGCCTCGGCCTGGGCCAGCAGCGGCCGCAGCACCTCGAGCCCGGCCTTCATGGCCTGGGCCGCCATGAGCATCTCGGGCACGAACATCTCCCCTTCGCTGAACTTCTTGCCCACGAAGTCCATGGCCGCGATCAACCCCTCGTTCAAGACCGTCTCGACCGGGGAGCCGCCGTCCAGCTCCGCCCGCACCAGCCCGGGCACCTTCTCGTCCTCGAAGTCCACCACCGCCTGAAACACGTCCTGAACCGCCATCTCTACCCTCCTGACCGAAAGGGGCCTCGTCCACGCTCCACCCCGCGGGGGGAGACGCCGGAGGGCACAGCAAGTTCCGTACCGATCGTTCCTTTGCCCCCCACCCACGCCCGTTCGGATGTCGGGTTGGGATCAATCCGGCAGCGAAACGGGCGCACGCCCTTCCGGACCAAGGGGGCAGGGGGCCTGCCGGAGCGCCGGACGCGGCCCCATCGGTGGCCAGGGTTCCGGAGGCAGTGCACGGGGCGAAACCCTGTCCTGTCGCGGGGTCAATGACACGGGGAGGGGGTGGGTTCAGGCCGGGGAAATCTCCCCACCCGGGGAATCTCCCCGCGCCGGGGCGCGCGGGGCCAACGGCACACCCAGGCGGCGGGCGTGGTACCGGAACGTGGCCCGATCGATGCTGAGCATCTGGGAGGCCCGGGTGATGTTTCCCTCCGCCTGCCCCAGGGCTCGGGTGAGCAGCCGGCGGGTGAGCGCGTCGTGGGCCTCGGAGAAGGCGGGGAGCTCGTCCGGGACCTCCGTCGGGGAGCCCCCAGGCCCGCCCCCGCCCCGAAACTCGGCCGGCAGGTGGGCCGGAAGCAGATCGTCCCCCACGTCCTCCAGGAGCAGGATCCGCTCCACGAGGTTTCGCAGCTCGCGCACGTTGCCGGGCCAGGGGTAGCGCTGCAGGGTCCGGACCACGTCGTCGTGCACCTCGGGCGGCCGGCGGCCGATGGTCACCGAGGTGCGACGGACGAAGAACCGAAGCAGGGGGCCCACGTCCTCGGCCCGCTCCCGCAGGGGGGGCACCTGGATCGGGACCACGTTGAGCCGGTAGAACAGGTCGGCCCGGAACGACCCGTCGGCGACCCGGGCCTCGAGGTCCCGGTTCGTCATGGCCACGATCCGCACATCCACCCTCCGGGGCCGGGTGCTCCCCACCCGGCGCACGGTGCCGTCCTCCAGGAACCGCAGGAGCTTCGCCTGGAGGTCCAGCGGCATCTCGCCCACCTCGTCCAGCAGCAGGGTGCTCCCGTCCGCCTCCTCCAGCAGGCCCCTCCGACCAGTGCGGGCCCCGGTGAACGCCCCCTTCTCGTGCCCGAAGAACTCCGATTCCAGGAGCGTGGCCGGGATGGCGGCACAGTTGACCTCGAACAGGGGGTTTGCGGCCCGGGGGCTCAGGAAGTGGATCGTGCGGGCCACCACCTCCTTGCCCGTCCCGGTCTCGCCGGTGATCAGCACGGTGGCCGACGGGCTCCGCGCCGCCCGGCGGGCCCGGTCCATCACCTCCCTCATCACCGGGCTCTCCCGGATCACCTCGTCGGGATTGAAGCTTGCCAGGTGACACCGCTCAAACTGGCCCACGCGCCGGGCCAAGGCCCCGCTCTCCAGGGCCCGGGACGCAACCAGCCGCACGTGGTCCAGATCGAAGGGTTTCTCCAGGAAGTCGTACGCCCCCATCTTCACGGCCTGCACGGCCGTCTCCACGGAGCCGAACGCGGTGACCACCACCACCGGCACCTCGGGGACCTCCCGACGGATCCAGGCCAGCAAGTCGAGGCCCGCGGCGTCGGGGAGCATCAGGTCCTGGATCACCAGGTCCACCGGCTCCCGCTTCAGGACCCGCTGCCCCTGGGCGGCGTCCGGAGCGGAGAGGACCTCGTACCCCTCGGCACCGAGACCCTCCTCCAGGGTCATGCGGATGGACTCCTCGTCGTCGATCACCAGGACTCGCGTCATGGGGCGCCTCCGCCGCGCTCGGCCACGGGCAGCACCAGGTGGAACACGCTTCCCTGGCCCACCTGGCTCTCGGCCAGGACCACCCCCGAGTGCTCCTCCATGATCCGATGGACGATGTACAGCCCCAACCCCGTGCCGTCCCGTCTGGTGGTAAAAAAGGGGTGAAACACCCGGTTCAGCACCTCCTCGGGCATGCCCTCCCCCGTGTCCCGGACCGACAGCACCACCGCCCTCGGCGCCCCACCCGGGACCTCGCCCTCCCGGACCCACCTCCACAGCCCCTCCAGGTCCTCCGGAGGTGCCGGCGCCGGCCGCGCCGAGAGGATGAGCTCACCGCCCCCCCGCATGGCGTGGGCCGCGTTGAGCACGAGGTTCAGCAGGGCCTGCTGGATCCGGGGGACCTCGCCCCGGATACGGGGCACGGCAGGATGCACGTCGCGCCGGACCCAGATCTTGCGGGACTCCAGCTCCCGCCTGCACAGGAGCAGCACCCGGTCGATCAGCCCGGCGGGGTCAAACAGCTCCAGCCCCGACCGGCCCTGTCGCGAGAACTGGAGCAGATCCCGGACGATGTGGTTGAGCCGGCCGATCTCCTCGATGATCTTCTCCACCAGCCGGCCTCGGGGGTCCACGTCCGCGAGACGCCCCTGCAGAATCTGCACCAGCCCGCTCACCCCGGCCAGGGGGTTTCGGATCTCGTGGGCCACGCCCGCGGCCAGGGTTCCCAGGGCGGACAGCCGGTCCATCCGCTGCAGCGTCTCGTCGATCTTCACCTTCTCGGTCACGTCGGCGCCGATGGCCACGGCCCCCACGGGGTCCGCGCCCCCTCCCTGGAGGGGAGCCGTGGACACGCTCAGGAGCCGAAGGGGGGTACCCGGCAGGCGCACGGACCGCTCCCGCACCGGACGCCCCCGCAAACACTGCTCCAGCAGGTCGAGGACCGGGGAGGCGCGGGACCGTGCCGGCTCCGGCAGGCTCGCCAAGGAGCGGGGCCCCGTGATCTCCGGCAGGTCCAGAAGGGTCCGCGCCGCAGGGTTGGCGGCCGTGAGGCGGCCCTGGGCGTCCATTGTGACGATGGCGGCAGGCAGGTTCCGGAACACGGTCTCCAGGAACATCTGGAGCCGAAGCACCTCCCGGCTCTTCTCCTCCACCAGGGTCTCCAGCTCCCGGCTCCAGCGCAGGCTCTCGATCGCCACCCCGATCTGGCGGGCGAAGATCTCCAGGAAGAACTCCTCGGTGTCGCGGATCGGCTCGCGGGAGTAGAACTTGTCGATCGTGAGCACCCCGATCGGCTCCGTGCGGCCGAGGATCGGCACGGCACAGTACTCGGGGGTGTTGCTGGTGGCGTAACGGAACTTGGGGGACACCCGGGGGTCGCGGCGGGCGTCGCGCACGTGGATCAGGCGGCGGGTACGCAGGGCCTCGATCTCCACCGAGTTCTCCCGGGTCATGTCGTACCCGATCCGTCGGCGAATCACCCCCCCGTGCTCCATGCGAATGAGGTCGATCGCAGCCGCCACCCGCAGGTACTCGCCCTCGACCATGTAGATCAGACCCCGGTCGAACCCGAGCCCTTCGAACGCCTTGACCACGAGCACGTGGAGGAGCTCGTCCAGGCTCCGAGCCTCGTGCAAGGCGATGTTCATGTCGTTGAGGGCGAGAAGGGCCCGGCGGTGCAGGGTCAGAACGTCGCTTGATGAGCTCTGGGCAGGGGATTCCATATCCCTACTTTAGCCGCCCTCGGCCGCCCCCCGCAAGAACCAAACAGCTTCTCGAAAAACAGGGATGCCGGGACGCCGGGGGCCGGGGCGCTCGGCCGCCCTCTCCTTCAGCCCCCCACGCGGTGCATCAACGGCCGATCCCGGGGGCCGTCAGGAGCCGCGGACAGGCCGTGGCCGGCGGGCTTGGCCGACACGGCCTCCCGCAGCACCCGGGCCAGCTCCCGGTCGTCCGCCCCGGAGCGCAGCACGGCCCGAAGGTCGATCTCGTTGCGGGAGAACAGACAGGTGCGCAGCCGGCCGTCGGCCGTGAGCCGAAGCCGGTTGCAGGTGCCGCAGAAGTGGTCGCTCAGGGGGCTGATCACCCCCACCGTGCCCCCGCCGGGCAGCTCGAACACCCGGCTCGGGCCCCCGGCCGGGCCGTTGGGCAGGGTTCGGAGGGGGCCCAGGGCGGCGGCCAGGGTCTCCAGGATCTCCCGGGCGGGCACCACCCGGGCCTCCTCCCAGGCGCCGCCGGCCGGCATGAACTCGATGAACCGGACCTGAACGCCCTCCTCCCGGGCGAACGCGGCGAAGTCCAGGATCTCGTCGCGGTTCACCCCCCGCATGGCCACCACGTTCACCTTGACCGGCCGAAGCCCCGCATCCCGGGCGGCGCGGATCCCCGCCAGGACTCGGTCGAGCCCCGGTCGGCGGGTGATGCGCTCGAACCGGTCGGGCCGGAGGGTGTCCAGGCTCACGTTGACCCGCCGGAGCCCCACACCCTGGAGGGCCTGGACCCGCTCGGCCAGGAGCAGACCGTTGGTGGTGAGGGCCAGGTCCCGCAACCCGCCGAGCCGGGCGAGACGGCCGAGGAACTCCTCGATCCCCTTGCGCACCAGGGGTTCGCCCCCGGTCACCCGGATCTTCTCGATCCCCAGGGCCACCGCCACCCGCCCCACCCGCAGGAACTCCTCGTAGGACAGGATCGCGCCGTGGCCCAGGGACGGCACCCCCTCCTCGGGCATGCAGTACCGGCACCGCAGGTTGCACCGGTCCGTGACCGAGACGCGCAGGTAGTTGATGCGGCGCTGATGGCGGTCGGTGAGGGGGTGGGCGTCGATCATCGCAGCAGCTCCAGGGCGGCCGGGTCCTTGGGATCGAGGGCCCGTCCCATGGAGGCCGGGGCCGCGGCCTCGGCCGGGGCGGGCTCGGCCGAGGCCGACGGAGCCGTGCCCTGGACGAAGGCCGCGGTAAAGGTCCTGCGGGCGTCCGGTCCGGCCAGCCGGCCGGTACGGGCATCCACCCGGGCGAACTCGATCCCCGGGGGCACGGGAAAGTCCGAGACCGGCCGGCCCGCCAGGGCCTCCTTCATGAACGCCAGCCACACCGGGGCCGCGGCCCGCCCCCCGGTCTCCCTGCGGCCCAGGCTCCGGTTGTCGTCGTACCCGACCCAGACCACGGCCAGCCGCTCGGGCGTGAACCCCACGAACCAGGCGTCGCGGTAGTCGTTGGTGGTGCCGGTCTTGCCGGCGGCGGGCCGGCCCAGGGCCCGCACCGCCCGGCCGGTCCCCTCGCGCACGACCCCCTTCATCATGTCGGTGACCACGTAGGCCAGCTGAGGGCTCAGGACCCGCTCTCCTTCGGGCGGCTCGAACGACTCGAGCACCCGACCGTCCCGGTCCTCCACCCGCAAGACGAACACCGGGTCGTGGCGTACCCCCGCGCCAGGAAACACGGTGTACACCGAGGCCAGATCCAGGGGGCTCACGGCCGGAGACCCCAGGGCCAGCGACAGGTCGGGAGCAATCTCGGCCCGAAGCCCCAGCCCCCTCAGAAACCCCACGGCATACCTTACCCCGATGTCCTGGAGCACCTTCACCGTGACCACGTTGCGCGACCGCACCAGGGCCTCCCGCAGGGTGGTGGCCCCGTAGAACCGCTCCGTGTAGTTGTGGGGCTTCCATTTCTCGGGTAGATCGGGCGACTCGTACACCACCGGCGTGTCGTAGATCAGGGTGGCGGGGGTGTACCCCTTAGCCAGGGCCGCCGCATAGATCAACGGCTTCAGGGCCGACCCGGGCTGGCGCCGGGCCTGGACCGCGCGGTTGAACTGGCTGCGGCCGAACTCGTATCCCCCCACCAACGCCAAGACCTCACCCGTGTGGGGGTCGAGGCACACCAGGGCTCCCTCCACCTCCGGCTCCTGGACCAGGGCCGCCCTCAGCTCCCCCTCGGGGCCCCCCTCGATCTCGCATAGGACCACGTCGCCAGGGGCCAGAAGGTTGGCCGGGCTGCGCCCCCGCCGGAGGGCCCAGGCCATTCCCTCGGCCGGCAGCGACAACTCGGCCCCGCCGACCACCACGGTCGCCCCCTCCGCGCCGACCGCCTTCACTAGGCATCGGACCCGGTCCCCGGCGGCCGGGGCCGGCCCCCGAGCGAACGGACCGGGGTCGGCCGGGTCCCGGTGACCGAGGGGGCCCCGAAACCCGACCCGCCGGTCCACGGCCTCGAGCCCCCTGCGCAGGGACTCCTGGGCCGCGGCCTGGAGGCGGGAGTCCATGGCCACCACAACCCGCAACCCCCCCCGCAGGAGCTCCTTCTCGCCGTAGCGGGCCTGCAGGATCCTGCGGACGTGCTCCGCGTAGTAGGGCGCCACCCGCGGAAACGGGTTCTCATACCCCCCCAGAGCGAGGGGCTCTGCGGCCGCCGCCTCGGCCTCGTCCCGGCCGATCCACCCCTCCTCGGCCATACGCGTCAGCACGTACCCCCGCCGCTCCAAGGCGCGCTCGGGGTGCCGGTAGGGGTCGTACCGGCTGGGGGCCTGGGGCAGGCCCGCCAGGAGGGCCGCTTGGGCCAGGCTCAACTCTTGCGCGGAAATGCCGAAATAGACCTCAGCAGCAGACTCCACTCCGTAGGCCCCGTGCCCCAGGTAGATCTGGTTCAGATAAAGGTGCAGAATCTCTTCTTTGGAGAGGTCCCGCTCGATCCGGATCGCCAGCACCGCCTCCCGGATCTTCCGGCGCAGGCTCCGTTCGGGGCTGAGAAGGAGCGACTTGGCCACCTGCTGGGTGATGGTGCTTCCCCCCTGAACGACCCGGCCGGCACGCAGGTTGGTCCAGGCGGCCCGGAGGATCCCGGCGGGATCCACGCCTTCATGGGAGAAGAACCCGCTGTCCTCGGCCGCGAGAAAGGCCCGGATCACGTGGGAGGGGAGGGTGTCCACCTGGACCGGCTTGCGTCGCTCCTGGTATAGCTCGGCCAAGAGCACCCCGTCCCGGCTCCAGATGGTGGTGGTCAGGGCCGGCCGGTACCGGCGCAAAGTCGTGGCATCGGGCAGATCGGCCAGGACGTCCCGGAGGGCCCACGCGACGGCGCCGGCCGCTGCCACGGCGAACAATGCGGTGAAAAGGCCCCAGCGGGCCGCTCTACCCATGATTTCGCACCGTAAGACGCACAAGCTCCCGGGGCCTCGACCGGGCCGCCGGGGAGCGGGAAACCCAGACCGATCGACTCTAGCACAGGCCCGAAAACCCGAACAAGAAAGCCCTTTCCCATGGAACCCGTTGCGTCCACAGAAAGCCGTCTGATCCTCCCGGAGGTCCGGATCGAGGCCGCTCTGGCCGGGCTCCACCGGGCGGTGGCGGGGCGCCAGTTTTACCCGGCGGGCCACCCTCAGCTGGCCGGAATCCTGACCCAGGGATACCGGGCCTGGCGGGACGCCGAGGAGGACTACCGATGGGAGGACCCCGGCCTGGAGTACCGGAACGGGGGCTTCTGGTTCGGCGAGACCCCCCTGGGCGCCCGCAACCCCGCGGTGCTGGGGCTGGCCCGCCTCTGGGGACGTCACGGCCTCCAGCGCCTTCGCACGCACCAGCCCTGCTCCCGGGAGGTCTACGAGCACCTCGTGGACCTGCTGGCTGCCAGTCCGGACGCCCTGCGCCCCCAGGGAGGGCTCGCCAGCCTGTGGTCCCAAAGCCCTCACGCGGCCCACCTGGAGATCGTGGCGGCCCACGCGGTGGCCGGCCCCGATCGGCCTGGGCCCCGGCAGAAGCCCCGAACATGGGGCCAGGCACTCCCTGCGGATCGGATTCCCCAGGCCCTGGCCGACCCCCTGGTGGAGGCCCGGTGGGGAGCCCTGGGCAAACGGGGCCCGAGGGAACGGCGGATCCTGGATCTGCTGATGAAGCTGTCCCAGGAGACCGAGGTGACCCGATTCCTGGAGCTCCTCCAGGAGATCGCCCGGTTCGTGGCCGATTACGGGGAGGTGCAACGGTTCCGGGAGGCCTACGACGTGATCCTGTTCCTGTTCCGGGAGGCGCAGGGCCTGGAAGCCCTAGGGGAGGAGATCCGGAGGGACTACCTGCTGGGGACGATCCGCATGCTGGTGCGGGGGGAGCTCCTGTCCTGGCTCATCGGGCGGGTCACGGGCGAGACGTCCGAGGCCGATGCCGAGGCCGGAGCCTACGTGCTCCGGGCCCTCGGGGAGCCGGCCGTGATCCCGCTGATCAACGCCCTGGTGACCGAGAAACGGCGCCGGGGCCGGCGGCGCCTGATCGAGATCCTCGTGGCCGTGGGGGATCCCGTCGTGCCGACGGCCCTGCGGATGCTCGAAGATCAACGGTGGTACGTGGTGCGCAACATGGTAACGATCCTGGGGGGCATCGGATCGCCCGAGGCCCTGCGGGGCGTGATCCGGGCAAGCTCCGATCCGGATCCACGGGTGCGGCGGGAGGCCGCCCGCATGCTCGGCCGAGCCGACCTAGCGGAGGCGGACGAACGGATCCGGGCGCTCCTGGACGACCCCGATCCCTCGGTCCGGCTCATGGCCATCTCGGCCGCCGCGGCCCGGGGCTCCGAGGCCATGGCCGAGGCCCTGTGGCGGCTCTACGACGAGATCTCCTTGCGCTCCCCCCACTGGGACCTGAAGCCCGCCGTGCTCAGGGCGCTGGGTCGGATCGGCCACCACCACTCCCTGCCCCGCCTTGTCCGCATCGCCAGAAAGCGGCCGTGGCTGTGCAGACGACGTCGAAACGCCCTTCGGGCCGCCGCCCTGCAGGCCCTCGGCGACATGGGCGGCGAGGAGGCTCACGAGGTCCTGTCGGCCTTCGTCCAGGGGCCGGAACCCGAACTGCGGGCCGTGGCCCGGCGAGCCTTGGCCGCCGCCCGGGACGGGGGGACCGAGCCGTGACCGCCTCCCCCCCCCTTCCCCAGCCCGTGGCCGAGAGCCTCCTGAGGTCCCTGGTGGGCCTCGGCAAGGCCCAGCTACTGTACCCCCCGGGCCACGTCGCGGTCACCCGGGCTCTCCAGGCGCTGGAGCGCTCGCTCGGCCCGGCCCTCGAGAGCCGGTCCCCCCTGCTGCTGGCCAAGACGACCTCCCACTTTCTGGTGGGGGGGGTGCCCACGCTCCCCGACGACGGGCTTGCGGTGGACATGGTTCGGTGGTTCGCCTCCCGGGAGGTGGAGGCGGTGGAGATCGGGCCGGGAGCCACCGCGGCCGAGGTGGGCCGGTTCCTGGCGTGGCTGACGTCCACCGGATCGAAGTCGTGGCGCAGCGCCCACGTCCGCACGAGGCGAGTCGATCAGGGCACGGCCTGGCAGCGGGGGTCCCGGGCCTACCGGGAGACCCTCGACGTCCTGGAGGTGGCGTACCGCGAGGCCCAGGAGGGCCGCATTCCCGACCCGGACCGGGCGTGCCGGTGCGTGCGATCATTCCTCGAGATCCTCGACGAGGACCCCGACGTCGCCAAGGGCCTCGCCCTGCTCAAGAGCTACGACCGGTACACGTTCCACCACAGCGTGAACGTGTGCCTCCTGGCTCTGTCGCTGGGACAGCACCTCGCCCTGCCCCCTGCCACCCTGGAGATCCTTGGGGTGGGAGCCCTCCTCCACGACATCGGCAAGACCCGCACCCCGCCAGAGATCGTGCGCAAGCCCGGCCGTCTCAACGAGGGAGAGTGGGCCGCCATGCGCCGTCACCCGACGCTGGGACGGGAGATCCTGGAGGCCATGGCCGGGATCCCCACCACGGCCGACCGTCTCGTCTACGAGCACCACATGCTCTACGACGGGGGGGGGTATCCGGAGCGGCCGGCCGGGTACCGACCGGCCGAGCTTAGCGCGCTGGTGACCGTGGTGGATGCCTTCGACGCCATGACCACCCACCGGCCCTACAGCCGGCCCCTGCCGCTGCCCGAGGCCGTGGCTCAGGTCCTGTGGCAGTCCGGGAAGTCGTTCGACCCGCTGGCCGCCGAGGTGTTCCGGCAGGCCGTGGGCACCGTGCCCGTGGGATCGACGGTGCGGCTGGCCTCCGGAGAGGTGGGGGTGGTGACCCGCTTGGCAGGTGACGGGGAGATCGGGGAGGTGCGGGTGGTCGTGGACCCGATGGGACGGCGGCTGCCGCCGGAAGACCAGCCCCTACGGGTGGTCACGGGCCAGGAGGTGCTCCGGTGGGTGGATCCCTTGATCCACGGCATCAACCCCCACGAGATCCTGTCCCGTCGGCCGTGAGCCCGAGGCGGCCCAGGGCGTCGGCTGCCGCGGCCCGCACCATCGCGGCCGGATCCCGGGTCATGGCCACAACCCTGGGCTCGGCCGGCCGATGGCCCAGGAGCCCCAGCGCCTGAACCGCCGCCCGCCGCACCTCGGGATCCGGATCCTCCAGCAGGCTCTCCAGGGGGCCCCCTCCCCTGCGGTCGCCCAGGGATCCCAGCACCTCGGCCGCCCGGGCCCGGACCAGCGGGCTGGGATCGGAGAGCCGCTCCACCACCCGGGGGGTGGTCCGCCAGTCCCGGTGGGCCTCCAACACCCCCAGGGCCGCCAGCCGGACCCCCTCGTCGTCGTGGCCCAGGGCCCGCACGGAAACCCGAAGGGCTGCCTCGTCCCGAACCCCCTCCAGCCCCCGTAGGAGCCCCACCCACTCCCCGGGCACGGCGTAGGCTATCATCCGGAGCGCCTGGGAGAGCCCTTCCAACAGGTCCAGCCGGTCCAACGCCTCGGCAGCGGTCCGGCGGACGTCAGCATCGTCGTCTTGAAGCAGCGCCAACAAGGCCTGCCGTCGGGAGGTCACCTTACTCCCCCAACATCTCCAGCTTCCGTCGGGCGATCGCGGCCTGCTCCGAGGACGGGTGCTCCCGGAGGAGCTTCTTAAGCAGGATCCGGGCGTCCACCGGGTCGCCGATGGCATCGAAGGCGAACGCCTGTTTCAACAGGGCGCTCGGGACCTTGTCGCCCCGGGGAAACTCCTGCACCACCTTGTCGTAGGCCAGGATCGCCTTCTCGAACTGCCGCTGGTCGTAGTAGCTCTCGCCGATCCAGAAGTAGGCGTTGTCTGTCAGATCCGTCTTGGGATAAAGCGAGATGAACCGCTGGAACGCCTCCCGGGCCTCGGCATGCTTCCCCTGCTTGTAGAGGGCGTAGGCGCGGTCGTACAGGTCCTGGGCCGTGACCTTAGGAGCGGGGGGGGCCGGCGCGGGCTTGGACGGAGGAGCCTCGGCGGGCTCCGTCGCCGGGGGCGCCTGCGCGGCCGCTCCGGCCTCGAGGGCAGCCAGTCGGGTGGCGATCTCCCGGACCCGTCGCTCCAAGGCCGTGACTCGAGAGTCAGCCTGCTTCTTGGGCTGCGGCCGGCGCTCCAGCGCGTCCACCCGTCCCAGGAGCTGGCGGACCTGCTCGTCCAGGGCCTCCACCTGCTGGCCCAGCTGGGCGAGCCGCGGGCCGAGGTCGGGAACGGGGCTCGGGGCCGGTGAGGCCCGGGCCTCGTCCACGGCCCGCTCGAGCCGGAGCAGCCGCTCCTCCAGCGAGGAGATCCGCTGCTCCTGCCGAACCTGATCGGCCCGGGTGGGAAGCTGGGCACACCCCCCCGCGAGAATCAACACGGGCAGGGCCGCGACCGCGGCCCTGCCCGCTCGGATTCGCCAAAAGAAGCCTTCGCGCATCTACCGTTCCACTTCCACGAACTCGGCCCGCCGGTTCTTGGCCCAGGCCTCCTCGTTGTGACCGGGGTCCAGAGGCACGGCCTCACCGTAGCTCACCACGGTCATGCGATTGGGATCCACCCCCAGATCCATCAGATACTGGAACGCGGCCTTGGCCCGCCTCTCCCCCAGGGCCAGATTGTACTCTGTGGTGCCCCGCTCGTCGCAGTGCCCCTCAATGCGGATACGAACCCCCGGGTTCGCCTGGAGGAACTCGGCGTTCTTCCGGAGAATCTCCTGGGCGTCGGGTCGGATCACCGCCTTGTCGAAATCGAAGTGGATCCGCTCCAGCCCGGCGGTGGTCTCCCGGGCCAGCCCGGCACCCTTCACCGGCTCCTCGGGGGCCGGCTCCACTGCGCCTGTCTTTCCCGGGGGGGGCTCCGAGGGCCGCGGCGGTGCCTCCTGGGGCTTCTCGACCACCTTGCCGGTCGAAGGGGGCGTGGAGGGTTTCTCGGGGGTAACCGTGACCCTGGGGGTCTCCTCCCCCCCCTGGCGTACCTGCTTCTTGGCGCACCCTCCCATGGCCAGGGCGGCCAAGATCATCCCCACCACAGCCCAGCGTAACGTTTTCGGCCTCATGTCACGAACCTCCTTTTCGTCTCCATCGAAACACGAAACGCTTCCCGCGCCGGCCCAGGGCGGGCGCGAAAAGAAACGCGGTCGGCAGTGCGGCCTACGGCAGCACCGGCCCCCAAGCCGGCTGCTCGGCCACCTCGCCTCGGGGGGTGACCCGGCGAAACTCCTGGCCGCCCACCCGGAACACGTACACCGCCTTCTCCCCTTCCCGGTTCGAGGTCACCGCCAGAAACCGGCCGTCGGGGGACCAGGAGGGATCGTAGGTGTCCCGAGGCCCAAACGTCAACTGCCGGGTCTCCCGGCCCTGGGGATCCACCAGGAACACCTGGAACACCCCCCGCTCGTCCTTGCCCGTGAACGCGATCCAATCCCCCCTGGGGGACCAGTCCGGATCGCCGTTGTGGGTGCCCGTGAAGGTGAGGCGCCGCACGTCGCCCCCGTCCCGGTTCATGACAAAGATATGGGGGTTCCCCATCCGGTCCGACACGAACGCGATCTGCCTTCCGTCGGGAGACCACACCGGCGCCACGTCGATGGCCCGGCTCCGGGTCAGCCGCACCAGCCGGTGGGAGGACTTGTCCATCCGATAGATCTCGGGGTTTCCCTTGTCCGAGAGGGTGACGAGGATCTCCTTGCCGTCCGGGGAGTCCTTCCCCCCCAAGTCAATTCCCTTCCGCCGGGAAACCACCCAGGAGCGTCCCAGGGAGAGGTCCAGCAGGTACAGGTCCGGCTCCCCCAAAACGTAGGAGGTATAGTACAGATACCTGCCGTCCCGGGCCCAGGAGGGGCTGAGGTTCAAGGACCCGGTTCGGGTCAACCGCACCGGCCCTGCCCCGTCCATGTCCACCAGGGCAAGCTCCTTGGCCCGTCCAGCCCCTGCCACGTAGGCGATCCGGGTGCCGAAGGGGCCGGGGGTGCCGGTGAACTCCTCCAGCAGGGTGTTGGCGAACCGGTGGGCCATGGACCGCACGGCCTCGGCCGGCCCCTCGTAGTGACGTCCCAGGAGGAACCGGCGGCGCAACACGTCGTAGGCCCACAGGTCCACGGCCACACCGGTCTCCGCGGACGCTACCCGTCCCTTCACGAGGAGTTCTGCACCCACCGCCATCCAGTCGGCAAACCCGGCCGCGTCGGGCTGAAGCGGGGCCTGCTGGGGGTCCTCCAGGTAGGCCCGCGGGTCCACCACGTCGAACAGGCCTGCGAACCCCAGGTCCCACCGCAGGACCTCGGCCGCGACCCGGTGGGGCTCACCGGACACCCCCGCTTCCTTCCGCAAGACGGGGATCGCCACCGGGATCGGCCGCAAAGCGGGCGCGTTGATGTCGATGTACACCTTGGCCTGCGCCGGCAGGGCCAGGGCCACGACCAGGCCCATCACCCACCAAACGGCCCCCTGGTGCAGTCGGGAAAACGCCGGCACCGCGAACACCGGTCCTTTTTCAAGGGGAACGAAAAACCTAGCGAAATCAGACGATTCTACGCGCCGGCACCATAGTACAGGGGATCACGGAAGTCAAGCGAACCCGGCTACGCCGCCTCGGCGGCCACGGCCCTTCCGAACGCAGCCGTGCCGAGCTCCTCGGCACCCGGGACCTGGGGAGCCAGGTCGGGGGTCAGCCGGCGGGCTGCCAGGACCCGAGCCACCGCTTGCTCGAGGCGGTCCGCCGCCTCCTCCCACCCCAGGTGCCGGAGCATCATCGCACCGGACAGGATGAGGCTGCCCGGGTTGGCCCGGCCCTGCCCCGCGATGTCGGGGGCCGTTCCGTGGGTGGCCTCGAACACGGCGTACTCGTCCCCCAGGTTCGCGCCCGGGGCCAGGCCCAGCCCCCCCACCAGGGCCGCGGCCGCGTCCGACATGTAGTCGCCGTTCAGATTCGACAGCGCGAGAACTTCGTAACGCTCGGGCCGGAGGATCAGCTCCTGGAACATCGCATCCGCGATCCGGTCGTTCACTACCACGGTGCCAGGAGGGGCGACGCCCTGGGGGCCGGACGCATGCTCCCGGCCCCCCAGCTCGGCCTCGGTGACCGCGCGCTCCGAGAACTCCTGGGCCGCCACCTCGTACCCCCAGCGCCGGAACGCCCCCTCGGTGTACTTCATGATGTTGCCCTTGTGGACCAAGGTGACCGATTCGCGCCCCCGGTCCAAGGCGTACCGGATGGCCATCCGGATGAGCCGCTTAGAGCCCGTGATGCTCATCGGCTTGATCCCCACCCCCGAGTCCTCGGGAACCGAGCAGCCCATCTCCTGGTTCAGGAACCGGATCACCCGCAGGGCCTCCGGCGTGCCCTCCTGCCACTCATACCCCGCGTACACGTCCTCGGTGTTCTCCCGAAAGAGAACCAGGTCCACCCGCTCCGGAGCCCGCATGGGCGAGGGCACGCCGGGGTAGTACCGCACCGGCCGCACACAGGCGTACAGATCCAGGATTTTGCGTAGGGCCACGTTCAGGCTCCGGATGCCGCCGCCCACCGGCGTCTCCAGGGGGCCCTTGAGGGCCACCCGGGCCCGCCGGATCGCCGCCAAGGTCGGCTCCGGAAGGGGAGAGCCCTGCTCGGCCATGGCCCGCTTACCGGCCCACGCCTCGGTCCACCGGATGGCCCGGACCCCGCCGTAGGCCCCCCGGACCGCGGCGTCGACAGCTTCGACGGCCGCGGGCATCACCTCTGGACCGATCCCATCGCCCGGAATGCAGACCACCTCGGGCCGGTCGGAGAGGCTCATGTCCCCCTCTCCCGGGCCTCGATGGGCTCGTAAACGCACCCCTGGGGACCGCAGTACTCGCCCACGTACTCGGCCTTGGGCCGGTACAGGGCCGGCTTCTCTTGGGCTTCACCGAACTTCTCCTCGACCACGTGGGCGCACCACCCCGCCACCCGCCCCAGGGCGAACACAGGGGTGAACAGGTCGGGGTCGATTCCCAGCTGGTGGTACACCGGGGCGGAGTAGAAATCCACGTTGGGGTAGATCTCGGCCCCCTTGCGGGATCGGAACTCCCGCTGGGTAACCTGGCAGACCCTCTCCGCGATGTCCAGCCATTGCCGGTCCCCGGCCCGCTCGGCCAATCCCGCGGCCATCTCCTTCAGGATCCGGGCGCGGGGGTCCAGGGTCTTGTACACGGCGTGGCCCATGCCCATGATCCGCTCCCCGGCCTCCAGGCGAGCCGTGACGTAGGCCTCCACCCGATCCACCGTACCGATCTCCCGAAGCATGGCCATCACCCGGGTGTTCGCCCCCCCGTGGAGCTCCCCGGACAGGGCCCCGATCGCCGCCCCCACCGCGGCGTACAGGTGGGCCCGGGTGCTGGCCACCTCGCGGGCGGCGAAGGTGCTGGCGTTGAAGGTGTGATCCGCGTGGAGCAGCAGGCACACGTCGAACAGCCGGGCCTCCTCCGGGTCGGGCACCCGGCCGGTGAGCTGGTACAGGAAGTGGGCCGCGTGCCCCAAGTCGTTCCGCGGCTCGGGCACCGGGTCGCCCGCACGGATCCGCGCCCACGCCGCTACCACTCCCGGCAGCCGTGCCGTGAGGCGCTCGGCCTGGGCCCGAACCTCCCGCGGATCGGAGGCCGTGAGATCCGGGTCGTGGTCGGCCAGGAACGCCACCGCGCCTTGGAGCACGTCCATGGCCGATGCCGTGGACGGCCGAAGCCGAAGGCTCTCCAGCACCTCTCTCGGCACGGCCCGGACCGCACGCAGCCGGCGGTCGAAGGCCTCCAGCTCGGCCGACGTGGGCAGGCGGCCGTGGACCAGAAGGTGGGCCACCTCCTCGTAGGTGCTGTACCGGGCCAGGTCCTCGATCCGGTACCCCCGGTAGATCAGGATACCTTGGGCTCCGTCGATGAAACTGACCTTGGTGTCGGCCACGGTGATGCCCCGCAGCCCCACGTTCTTCACCTTAGGGTAACAGACCGGTTCCGGCGCCATGGGGGTTCCTCCGGGTCGGCAAAGGGGACGGCTCATCCCCAGCCTACCCGTCCCCGGAAGCCTGTCAAAAAAACCGGGCCGTCCCCCGGATCACGAGCCGGTCCCTCGGAGCACCTCGGCCCAGAACACCCGGCTCCCCCGGAGAAGGGCGGCCCCCACGGCCACGTACACGAACCCCAGGATCCCCCGCGGTAGCGGGCTGCGCCGGAGGCCGGCGCCCAGGGCCATCATGGCCGCGACGAACAGCCAGGTCCGCCACGACAGAAACCCTCCCAGGCACCGGCCGTCCCCCCGCGCCCGGATCCGCGCAGCGCTCCGGCGGGCGGTGGGCTCCAGCGCCACCCGAGCCTTGAGCAGCCCCGCAATCAATGCCGCCGGCAGTAACACCCACCCCCACCCCCCCGCGGCGCCGAAGGTCCAGACCGCCCCGGCCGTGCCGAGCCCCACCCCGACCCCGGTCCACAGCAGCGCCGCCGCCAGGAGGTGGACCCAAGCCGGGGCCGCGGGCTTCCACCGCTCCCAGGCCGGTGCCCTCACCGTCCCGTCCACCGGGGGTCCCGTTTCTCCAGGAACGCGCACATCCCTTCCTGGGCGTCGGCGGCCAAAGCGTTCAAGCTCATCACCTCCTTGGCGTAGGCGTAAGCCTGGGGTTGGGGCAGGTCGATCTGGTTGTAGAAGGCCTGCTTGCCGATGCCCAGGGTCAGGGGGCTGGCCTCGGCCACCTTTCGGGCCAGGGCCAGGGTCTCCTCGGGCAAGCGGTCCGCCGGAACCACCCGGTTCACCAGACCGAACAGCCGGGCATCCTCGGCGTTAAGATACTCACCGGTCAGGAGCATCTCCAACGCCTTCTTCCGGCCCACGGCCCGGCTCAGCGCCACCATCGGGGTTGAGCAGAAAAGGCCGATCTTCACCCCCGGGGTGGCGAACCGGGCCCCCTCGGCGGCCACGGCCAGGTCGCAGGTGGCCACCAACTGGCAGCCGGCCGCCGTGGCCACGCCCTGGACCTGGGCGATCACCGGCTGGGGCAAGGCCTGGATCGCGTTCATCATGCGGGTGCAGGTGTCGAAGATCTCACGGTAGGCCTTCACGTCGCGCCCGGTCATCTCGGACAGGTCGTGGCCGGCGCAGAAGTGCTTGCCCGCCCCTCGGATCACGACCGCGCCCAGGTCCCGATCCTGCTCCAGCCGGGCCAGGAGGTCGAGCACCTCGTTCATGAGCCGAAGGCTCAGCGCGTTGATCTGTTTGGGCCGGTTCAGGGTCAGCACCCCGACCCGGTCGCGGCGTTCGAACAGGATGGTCTCGTACTGCATGGTTGCCTCCTCAGGCTCGGGTCCTCGGAAAAACGGGGGGGCGGCAGGCGGGATCACCCCTCCCAGACGAACCGGAACCGGCACGCGGCCGCGCCCTCCACGATAGTCCCCCGGCGCTCCAGGGTGAGCCCCGCATGGTAGCCCCGGGCGAAGGCCGCGTCCCGGCCGCACGACAGGGCGCGGGCCAGCGGGATCGACAGCCCCATCGACCGGTAGAGATCGGCGTACCGGCACCGGGTCACGGTGAACGAAAGGGCCTCCTCCCCCAGCCGTACGTCCCGGAGGTCTAGGGCGTCCCCCTCCCGCCAGCGGTCGAGCACGGTGGCGAAGTGCTCGAGCGACGGTCCCTCCGGAGCCTGCCGCGCAAACTCCCGGCCCGCCGCCTCGGCCGCCCCCTCCACCGCCGTGGACACCACGGCCAGGGCTCGATCGGGGCCGACCTGGGGGCAAAGCACCCGGTACACTCGTAGCAGCATCTCGGCCTCGATCCGCCGCCGGGGCAGAAGCGGGATCACCTGGGCCATCAGCCTGCCTCCTTTGCCAAGGTAAGCGCGAGCCACCCGTCTTCCACCCCCCTCTCCTCCACGGCAAGGTCCAACGCTTCGAGCACCCGTCGCTCCTCGTCCACCTGGAACCCGCTGACCACGAGCCGCCCCCCCGGCCGGAGGAGGCGCCGCAGGTCGCCAGCCAGGGCCTCCAGCTGCCCGGCGACCAGGTTAGCCAGGATCAAGGGGTACGCCGCCTCCACGAGGTCCAGCGAGAGGAGCAGCGGCCGCACCCGGCCCTCCAGTCGATTTCTCCGGGCGTTCCGGCGGCAGGCCGCAAAGCCGAACGGGTCGATGTCCAGGGCGTCCACCCGGCGTGCGCCCAGGGCGGCGGTAGCCAAGGCCAGCACGCCCGTGCCGGTCCCCACGTCCAGCACAGGAGCGGGCACACCGCCCCCGGCGGCCAGGGCCTCCACGATCCGCAGACAAAGCCGGGTGGTGGGGTGATCTCCGGCGCCAAAGGCCATGCCGGGGTCGATCCACAACACGGTGCCCCGAGCCCCCGGCGGAGGGCTCGACCAGGCCGGCACCAGCCAGACGCGGGGGCTTACCGCCACCGGCTCCAGCGTGCTCCGCCAGTAGGGGGTCCAGTTCTCCTCCTCCAGGTCCTCCCCTTCGGGGGGAGCCGGAGCGCCCGGGATCACCTCCCAATAGATGCGCAAAAAGGTCCCGCCGGGGATCCCCGCCCCCCACGAGGTCACGGCACCGAGCGCCCCGGCCCGCGCCGCGGCCTCCCAGCGGGCACGGGCCTCCCCCGGGCCGGCCGGCACCTCCTGTACGCGCCATCGGGTCCTCGTGAGCATGGCCGCAGTATAGGGCCGCCCCCCTGCGGATGCCAGCGGCCGGGCTTTCCTTGTAACTTCCGCCAGGACGCTAGGACGCATGAAAACCTAATTGATTCCCGAGTGTTCCAAGTATGGCCCAACCTCTTTGGCGCCACCTCACGGTCTCGGGGGGCATGGGGTCCAGGGGCCAGAATTCAGAAGTCGGTGGACAGGGAGAAAGCTCTTCGGTGCCCCGAGAGGATCCCCCGGGAACCCGGACTGCTTTTCAGGACTTCCTGTCTCCTGTCCGCTGAACTCCGGTTCCTGAAACCCATGCCCCGCCGCCGGCAACGGCCCCGGACCAACGCACGTTACCCTTCTCCGTTGTAGGGTCGCGCAGCGGCCGAAGGGGGCTTCCTTGAAGGCCCGGAAAAGGGCGTGCTATAAGGCTCTTTTCCCACGGAGGAACCCGGATGAAGCGCGTCTTGTCCTTGCTTGCGGCCGTCTGTGTGGCCGGCGCCATGGCCCCCCGGACGGGGCGGTGCGAACGGTCGGTCTTTCTCAGCTTCTCGACGCTCAAGCTCGGCACGGCCTCCCGGATCTACGCGATCGGGGTGGACGGGGCGAACCGGGTCTGGTTTGCGGCCGACACGGGGGTGGCGGCGCTCGTGGGGGATCGGCTGGCCCCGTTCTTCCCCCTGAACAAAAACTCGGACGGCCTCCTCGACGACGCGGCCCGAGGGGTGGCGTTCGGCGCCCTGGAAGAAGGGGAGAGCTTCTTCCTCGGGTTCAACGGGGCTTCGGAAGACACCCGGGGCATCCAGTACGGTCGGGTCCTGTCCGAGACGGGGCTGAGCCCGAAGCCCCCCGTCTCCCTCGACACGGGGGGGCCGGGCGTCCTGGACCTCGCCTCGGACGGCAGCACCCTGTGGGCCGCGACCACCTCCGGGGTCCGATCCTGGGCCCTGGGGGGAGGCGCGCCCCAGCCGAACACCCCGACCTACCGCCAAGGCGACGAGATCACCCGCTTGGCGTTGGCGCCCTGGGCCGCCGACCCGGCCCTGGTGCTCTTCGACTCCAAGGATGCCCGCTTGTACCTGGTCCGAACCGACGACTCGTCGGCCGCGCGTCTGGCGGATCCCAACCTCTCGGGGCTGGGCGGCATGGCCTTCTCCCGCCTCACGGGCGACCTGTGGGTCGTGGGAGCCCCGAGCAGCGGCACGGCGGACCTCCTGCGGTACCCCGCCCAGGCCCTCCAGGGATCCGATCCGGGGAGCTCGCAGCCGGACGGTTTCTCGTTCCCCGTGAACCGGACCCTCCGGGACGTGGCGGTGGACCCGTTCGACGGCACGGTGTGGGTGGCTACGGACCAGGGGGCGTACTTCCAGACCCCGGGGACGGACGGCTCGTTGCAGGGCATCGAGTGCTCGGAGGCGGATCTCCCGGGCCGGGGATGCTGGGCCCAGGAGGAGTCGTCACGGTTCGATCGGGTGGACCGCATCGCGGTGGATCCCTCCGGAAATGTCTGGATGGGCACGGACGAGGGGGTGAGGGGCGTCCTGGTGCGGCTGCTCACGATCTCGGCCACCCGTTTCGTGGGCGAGGACGCCCGGGCCGTCGTGACCCTCGAGGACCTGCCAGGCTTCGAAGGCAACGGGGCTCCGGAGGAGGTGACGACCGTCGGGGTTGCCGTGGGGGGTACCACGCGGCAGCTCGAGGTGACCGAGGACGGTGACACGGGGCGCTTCACCCTAACCTTTGGGTTCACCCTGGGCGAGTCCACGTCGGACACGGTGTTCCCGGTTCAGAGCACGGCCGACGGCGTCCCTGTTGCCGTCACCTACACGTTCACCGACGCGCTGGGCGTCGAGCGAACGCTGGAGGTGTCGGCGTCGTGGGCGAACATCGAGAAGTTCGAGGACGACCTGTGGATCGGGGGCCCTTGTTTCCTGGGGGTACTGGACCGGTGAGGCTCCGGTGGGCCGGCTGGCTCACGGCGCTGGCGCTGGCGGTGCCGGCCGCAGCCGCGCAGGAGACACCTCCGGCGCCGGGCACCACCATCCGGCTCCAACGCACCTTGTCGGTGGAACGCCGGGGCAGCCGCTCGGTGTTCTCTGAGACCCGCAGGATCCGGCCCGGGGAAAGCCTCTGGAAGATCCTCCGCAGGGAGTACCGGGTGGACCCGAAGGCCATGTCCGCCTTCGTGGCCGCCTTCCGGGAGCTCAACCCCGGTGTGGATCCCGACCGCCTCCGGCCGGGGCAGGCCGTGAAGGTCCCGTTCAAGATCGAGGAGCGCTTCCAGAGCGTCGAGGACGAGGCGGCGACGGCGGTGTACACGGTCCAACCGGGGGACAGCCTCTGGAAGATCCTGAAGAACCGGTTCGGTGTGAACCGCGACAGGATGGCCGAGGCGTTGGCGACCGTGGCCCGGGCGAACCCGAAGATCCGGGACCTCAACCGGTTGTACGTGGGCCAGCGCCTCCGGATCCCCCCTGACCTGGTCCGCGCCTCCGGGGCCCCCACCCCTCCGTCCTTTGAGATCCCCGCGTTCCACGCCGCGCTGCTCCGTACCCTTGAGGCCCTGGGGTGCCGGGTGACCGACACGGGCGAGACGTTCCTCCCTTTGGGCCGGGGCCGCACCCTGAGGCTGCCCGCGGCCGAGTTCCCGCTGGTGATCGGCCCGTCCGGGAGGCGGGTGCTCCTGGATCCCGCCAGGCGCCTGGCCCCGGCCTTGGCCCGGGAGGTCGAGACGGCGTGGGGGTACCGGGTGATTCAGGGGGCCGACCCGGATCCGGAGACCCAGATGGGGCGCCTGCTCCCGCTGCTGGGGTTCTACGAGCTCAGCGAAGGGGCGCGCACGGTGGCCCTCGGCAACGGGGCCGAGCTCCTCATTCTGGCCCGCTGGAGCGTGGTATCTCGGCCCGAGGACCTGTGGGAGGGGAAGATCCACGTGTTCTTCCGGGCCGGCGCCCGGGTTCCCCCGCCGTTGGCGGCCGAGCTTCGGCGGCTCGGCATGGAGGTCCACCGGCTCGGCCCCGCGCCTCCGACCGCCTCCTCTCCGGCCGGCGAATCCCTGCGGCCCGCCGTGCTCCCCATGGCCGACCGGGCCGCCGGAGCGGGCCGGCTGCTCTCCCTTCTCGGGGTGCCCCACCGGGTGCGTCCCGACCTGGACCTTTCCCTGGGAGGAGGGATCCGATACCGGGTGAGACCCGAGCTGTGGTTCCGGTGGGAAGGGCTCGAGTACTCGGTTCCTCCGGCAGGGGCCGACCGAATCGAGGCCCTGCTGCGCCGAGCCGGGCAGTTCACGATACCGTGGCCCGCCGGGGCCACGCCCCTTACCGTGCTTCGGGATCTTCTGGCCCTGCTGGGGGTGGCCCACGTGCAGACCACGGTCGAGGTTCCCAAGGCCGATGCCGTGCGGATCCGGGTGCCAGGCATCGTGTTGGACGACGCGCGGCTCACCGGCCGCGTCTACCCCGCCCGAGCAGCCGGCGAGAAGCTGTTCCTGACCCAGGCCAGGCTGTCCCCGGACCTCTGGGCCCTCCTGCGGACCCAGGGGCTCCTCCCTTGGGTGATCGAGCCATGAGCGCGCCGTCCCCCTCCGCCATCGACCGCAAGATCGTGCCCCTGTCCCGACTGCTGGTCGAGCTGTCGGGCCACCGACGGGCAGGCCACACCGTGGTGTTCACCAACGGCTGCTTCGACATCCTGCACCCCGGCCATGTCCGGTACCTGGAGGCGGCCCGAGCCCTGGGGGACTGTCTGGTGGTGGGGCTGAACAGCGACGAGAGCGTGCGCCGGCTGAAGGGCCCCCATCGGCCGATCTGCACCCAGGAGGAGAGGGCCTGCGTGATCGCCGCCCTGGCCAGCGTGGACTTCGTCACGGTGTTCGACGACAACACGCCCCTGCGCCTGATCGAGGCGGTGAGACCGGACGTGCTCGTAAAAGGGGGGGACTGGGCCCCCGACCGGATCGTGGGCCGGGACGTGGTGGAGGCCGGCGGTGGCCGCGTGGTCACCATCCCCTTTGTGCAGGGCAAGTCCACCACCGGCATCATCGAGCGGATCCTGGCGGCACTCACCCCGAAACCGGGGGGTTGAGCGTCAACCCCCCCAGCGACCGAGCAGGTTCGTTCTCCTTTTGGCCTCCTGGCTTCCTGGCTTCCCAGCCTTCTAGCCTTTTGGGCAGCGGATCTTCGTCCTCGCCGCCTCCTCGTCGAAGACCTCGTTCGGGTGGTACCCGCGGTGGCAGCGCCGGCAGGTCGCAGGTGGCGGTACCCCTACGATGTTGCCGGCCCCCCGATGCTTGGCGCCCGGGCCGTGGCACGCCTCACACCCCACGGCGGGCTCGGTGGAGGCTCCTGTGGCCCGGACCACGCGGGTGGCGTGGCACCCCAGGCACCGGGGGTCGGGCCGCTTCCCCCGCAGGGGCCCGTAGGCCCGGGCATGACGGGTGGATACCCACCATCGGTACACCTTGGGGTGGCACCCCCGGCACCCTGCCGAGCCGGTGTGCGTGGCCTGCCCCGGACGCTGCGGGGAACCGGCGCCCGGCGATGGGCGGCCCGTCACCCGACGCACCCAGGAGGCCACCTCTGGGATCTCGGCCACGTCGGGCGAAAGCGGCACGATCCGGTGGGTGAACCACACCTTCGAGGTCCGGATGCGCTCCAGGGCGGCCCGGGCTGCCGCGGCCTGGCGGTTCCATGCGTTGAGCACGGCCCGGGCCGTGTCGGGGGAAGCCTTGCGGAGCCGGGCCTCGGCCGAGGCCAGCCGCGCCGTCCACACCCCCTCTTGGTCGCGGTTCACCGGGGCGGACCACTCCCGCAGGCTGGCGGCATCGGTCTCCAGCACGCCCAGGAACCGGCCCCGGTCGCCGGCGTGGAGGATCACCGTGCCCCCCACCACCGGAGGCTCGGGCAGATAGGGATAGGTCCCGCCCCCCACGATGAGCCGAATCTGGGGGTACCGCCGGGCCAGCTCCTTCTCCCTTTCGAGCCCCAGATTCGACAGGAGCACCACCGCGTCTACGCCCTGGGCCGAGATCTCCGGAAGCACCCTGGCCAGGGTCTCGACCGGATCGGTCACCCGGATCCCGAGCCGTCGGTCCTGGTCGGGCTCGGGCCGGGTCACCCCCACCACTCCCACCTGCAGCCCTCCCCAGCGGACCGCTCGCCACCCGGGGAACGGCCGACGGCCGTCCCGGGTCTCCAGGTTCGCCGTGACCCAGGGCACCCTTTCGCCCGCGGCTAGGGCCTCCAGGAACCCCAGACCCGCGGCCAGATCAAGGCGGCCGACGTTCGCGGCAGCCACGCCTGCGTACACCATCACCCGCGCGATCAGGGCCGCGCGCTCCCGGATCGGGCGACCGGCCGCCCCATCGGGCACCGGAAAGGTCCGGAACAGGGCGTCCCCCCCGTCCAGGTACAGGAGATCCAGCGCTTCCCGTAGGTCCTTGATCTTGGCGGCTCTTCGGGCCAGACCCCCGAACCGGCCGCTCTTTCACCCGCAGGGTTCGATCTCACCCCGCACCCCCGCCGTGTAGGCGAGCCCCAGCCGGGGCTCGGCTGCGGCGATGTCCCCCCCCAGCCCGCCGCCGAGAAGGCACATCACCGCAGCCCCCCACACCCACCGCATCGCCGTCCGGGCCTGCTGCATCATCTCGAGCTCCTCCAAAACAGGTTCACAAGTCCTTTGCCCCGACGCTTCTCCACCGTCTGGTCCATCCGCCGAAGCTCCCGCAGGGCGTCGGTGTGGCGAGGGTCCCGCCGCAGAGCCTCCTGAAAGCACCGGCGTGCCTCGTCCTGCCTCCCCTCCAGGGCCGCCAAACGACCCAGCCGGAACCACGGCTCCGGCGCCCCGGGCAGCAGCTCGGCGGCACGTCGGAACAGGTCCTTGGCCTCGGCCAGGGCCCCTTCCCGCCCCGACACGGCCTGGCGCAGCCGGGCGAGCCCGAGGTGGAGCACGTACTCTCCCTCGTCCGGGTTCACGGACAGGGCTTCCTCAAAGGCCCGAGCCGCTTCGTGCCACTGTCTGCGACGCAGGAGGAGGCGCCCCTCCTGAAACCTGGCCTCGGCCGCGAGGATGTCCGAGGCATCCTTTACCTCGGCCTCTCCCCCCTGCAGGAATCGCAGGTACTCCTCCCGTCGGGTCTCGGTCTTGACGGCGTCGTACGCGGTCTGGACCAGCCGAAAGATCTCCCCATAGATCCCCCGGAGAGCCGGGGGCTCGCTGGGTGACAGGACATCGGGGTGGTAGTCCTTGGCCCTTTGGAGGTAAGCCCGCCGGACCGCCTCGTCGCTGTCGGTGATCCCCACCCCCAGCACCTGGAAGTAGTTTCGGCGCCGCAGGGCATCCAGCTCCTTCCGGGCCCGTCGGACCCTCTCGAACTCGGTCAGGTCCAGCCCCCCTCCTCCGGCGTCCGCCACCCCCAGGTAGCCGTACACGAGCAGGTAGTACAGGATCCGGACCTCGTTCTCCCCCTGGGCGTCCGCAAGGATCCGTCCCAGGCTCTCGCCGCTGCGGCGGCGGACCAGGTGGAGGAACTGCAGGTGGTCCCGCTCCAGGCTGACCCGGGCGGCCAGATCGAACAGGTCCCCCCGCAGCCCCATGGGCAGGGTCTCGTAAGGGGCCAGGGCGGCCGTGATCCGATCGAAGGGATACACCGCCAGGACCCCCTCCCACACCAACCGGTCCACCTCGAACGGAGGACCGGGAATCTCGGTGGGTGGGGGGCGGAAGGGGCCGATCCGGAACTCCCCTTCTGTCCACGAAAACACATCGAGGCACTTCTGCCACAGGTTCTGCCGCAGGGCGCCGTGAAGGGCGTCAGGATGTAGCACCCCCTCCGCTACCAGATGCTCCCCCATCCGGCGCCCCTGCTCCTTCATGGCCATCAGGCCGTCCCGGTAGGTGTCCTCGTCGATCACCCCTTCGGCCAGGAGGAACCGGCTCAGGGTGTCGGCCAGGCGGTTGGACAACGCGAACACCACCTTGCCGTCCCGGAGGAACAAGGTCTTCCGGACGCGGCCCACCTTCAGATCGAGGCACACCGTACCGTCCGCCCGGCCGAGGTTGCGAAGGACCACCGGCAGATCCACCGCTGCCAGGCTCCCGTCCCGAGCCGGAGCCTTCCCACCCCCGAACAGGGGCTCGACCCGGGTCTGACCCTCCGGGGGAACCAGGACCTGCCGCAGCCGAGCCCTCACCGTGGGCAGATGGAACGGCTTGCGGAAAAAGTCCAGGGCACCCAGCTTCCCCACGGCCTCCGTGCGGGCGTCCCCTTCCCGGAACACCGCGCTCATCACGATGACCGCAGCCTCCCGGCCCCCCCGCAGCTCCCGGATGCGCCGGAGGAGAGGCATGCCTCCCTTCCGCGGAAGCAAGAGGTCCAGGAGCATCAGATCCGGCCCGGCCTCCAGAAACCGGTGGTACCCCTCCTCATCCGTGGAGGCGGTCATCGCCTCCACCTCGACCCCCTCGATGTCGGCCAGCATCTCGACCAGGAGATCCTGGGTGCCCGGATCGTCGTCCACGATGAGCACTCGTTTGCGCATGTATCGTCTTCCCAGTGACTTCGGGCCTTCGGCCCGCTAGGCAGCTAGGCGCCAGGCGGCTCTCGAGCCGCGCCAAAACTCGGGAGGCATGGGGTCTGCTGGAGTGGCGGGGAGCAGGCGCGTTTGTCCAGTCACCGACTCCACCCTACCCCTCGGCACCCATGACCCTTTCGTACACCTCCCGGATCCGGGTCCGCCAGCCCACCACCTCGTCCCTCAGGGTTTCAGGATCCGGGCACCCGAGCCCCCGGGCCAGCTCCGTCATCCGTTCCGGCGAGCTCGGCAACACGTCGGTGGGCCGCTCCGAGAGGATCCGGAGCCGCGCCTCCACCCGACGAAGGTACCGGTACCCCTCCTCCCAGGTCGAGCCGTCAGCCTCCCCCAACACCCCGCTGGTCCGCAGCGCGCCCAGGGCCGTCAGGGTGGCGGGGCTGCGAGCCGCCGCGATGCGCCACCCGTGCAGCAGCTGGAGAGCCTGCACCCCGAACTCCACGTCCACCAACCCCCCGGGCCCCGCCTTCAGGTCCAGGCGCCCCCGCCCCTCCCGGGCCACCTCGTGCTCGATCCGCTCCCGCATGGCCGCGATCTCGGGACGTGGGTCATGGTCCGGCCGACCGCCGTAGAGCACCTCGTCCGCCGCCTTCCGGACCCACCGTCCCAAGAGGCGATCGCCCGCCACCGGCCGCAACCGAATCAGGGCTTGCCGCTCCCAGGTCTGGCTCCGATCCCGGTGGTACGCCTCGAACGCCTCCAGCGGGGTCACCAGGGGGCCGGCATTGCCCGAAGGACGCAACCGGGCGTCCATCCGGAAAGCCACTCCCTCCCGAGTCCGGGTGGCCAGGGCGCTGATCAGCCGCTGGGCGACCCGGGCAAAGTACTCGGCATTGCCCAACGCCCTCCCCGTTCCGCCGGTCGTCCCGCCCGCCCCCTCGTACACAAAGATCACGTCCAGGTCCGAATGGTAGTCGATCTCCTCACCCCCCAGCTTCCCCATGCCGAGCACCGCGAACCGGGCGGGTCGGCCGTCGGGGAGCCGGGGCTCCCCGTGGCGCTCCCGCAGCCTCGCCTCGGCGTGGGTCAGGGCCACCCCCAGGCAAGCCTCGGCCACCCGGGTGATCTGCCGGGTCACCTGCTCCGGCGTCAGCCCCCCCCAGAGATCGTGCAGAGCGATCCGCAGAAACTGGGCGTTGCGGAACCGGCGCAGCACGTCCAGGACGGCCTCGTCGTCCTCCTGCCCGGCGATGGCCTCTGCCAGCTCGGCCGAGAGCTCCTCCAGAGGCAGCTCGGTGGCGGCCCCGGGACCCAGAACCAGTTCGTCCAGGAGCTCGGGGTGGGCCACCAGGTACCGCGACAGGAACTGGCTCGTGCCGAAAAGCTGCACCAGCAGGCGGGCCGTGGCCGGGTTCTCCTCCAGGAGCGCCAGGTACGACGAGCGGGCCCCCGAGCCGGACAGAAACTCCGCCAGGTACTCCAGGGCCCGGTCTGGATCCGGGCACCGCCGCACCTCTCCCAGCAGCCGGGGCCCGATCCTGCCCAGGATGCGCCGGCTGCGGGGAGAGGGAGGGGCCTTCGCACCCGTGCCCCGGAGCCGCTCCAACCCCTCCCAGGCGCGCGCGGGACTGCGAAACCCGGCCGCTCCAAGCCGGGGGAGGGCCTCCTCCCGTGAGGTCACCGCCAGCAGGCTGCGGGCCTCGGCGTCGTCGCTCCCCCCCCACTCCCGGTCGGCCCCGTGCATCAGTCGGCCGTACTCGCCGTGGACCTCGGTCCGGACCTCCTCGAGCACCTCCATCAAGGCTGCCACAGGGTCTCCCCCCCCGAACCCCATCCGACGGGCCACCGTCTCGAGCTCCTCTCGGGAGCTCGGCAGCCGGTGGGTCTGCCGGAACCGCAGGGCCTGCACCGCGTGCTCCAAGCTCCGAAGGAACCGGTAGCATCCCCCCAGCCGGGTCGCGGTCTCCGAGGAAACCACGCCGGCCTCGGCCAACCGGGCCAGAGCCTCCAGGGTGTTGGCGGTACGCACCGCCGGGGTGCGGCCGCCGTGGATCAGCTGGAAGGTCTGAACGAAGAACTCCACCTCCCGGATCCCCCCCCGACCCAGCTTGAGGTCCTGCGCGCCCCCGAAGCGCCGGGCGGCGCTCTGATCGATCCGGGCTTTCATCTCCTTCAGGTCCTCCACGGTGGTGTAATCGAGGCTCCGGCGGTACACGAACGGCTCCACCTCCCGCAGAAACGCCTCGCCCAGCCCCCGGTTGCCGGCCACGGGCCGGGCCCGCATCAGCGCCGCCCGCTCCCATGTCTGGCCCCACGACTGGTAGTAGAGGATCGCGTTCTCCACCGAGTGGGCCGCGGCCCCGCTGCGCCCTTCCGGCCGCAGACCCAGATCCACCCGGAACACCCACCCCTCCGGCGTGACCCGCCCCAACAGCTCCACCACCCGGCCGACCAACCGGGCAAAAACCCCCTCGGCAGACTCCCCCCCCCTTGGGTCTCGGCCATCGTAAAGGAACACCAGATCCACGTCGGAGCTGAGGTTCAACTCCCGCCCCCCCAGTTTGCCCATCCCCAGCACCACCACCGACGACGGCGGGCCGTCCTTCCCCCCCAGCTCGGACCACGCTCGCTCCAGGGCAGCATCCACCGCGGCCTCGGCGAACGCACTGACCTCGCCGGCCGTCTCCTCCACAGGGGCCAGACCGGCGGCCTCCCGCGCCACGATACGCAGCATCTCCTCGGCCCGGGTCCTCCGGAGTTCAACATCCGGGTGCTGGGCCGTCCGCACCCGCCGGCCCAGCCGACGGCGGTACTCGTCCCAGCCTAGGGCTCTGTCGAGATCCGCCTCGAGCAGGCGCTCGGACAGGGCCGGGGTGCAGGCAACCCACCGCGTCACCTCGGGGCTCGCCCCCAGCGCCGCATCAAGGGCCGTGCGCGCCGCAGCGGGCCAGGCATCCACCCGCAGGCCGGCCCGCTCCAGGGCGGTCCGGCCCTGCTCGGCCCACCGGGCGTTCGCCGGCACCACCGGCTGCCTCGGGCCGGGATTGGGGAAACTCATGTTGTTGGAATCTCCTGCCGATTTCTGGATATGATGTTTTTTTTAGCGCCCCGACCACCGCCAGACTAGCCGTGGGCCCTGCTCCCGGTCAACGGAGTTACGCCTATCGCCATGCCCCTCACCCCCGAGAACCTTCTGTTTGAATGGGTTGGGCCGCCGTGTGAGGACCTCGTCGCAGATCTGGCTGCGGCAGACTTCGCCCCGGAAGGTTCGGCCCCCTCTCTGGTGCTGGTGACCGAGCAGGGGCCGGCGGTGCGAGAGCGGGTGCGGGAGGCCTGCGCCCGCTACCCCGAGGCACTGGTGGTGATCGTGGCCCGGTCGGACGCTCCCCACACCGCGGTTGCGTTGGCCGCCGGAGCCCACGAGGTGCTGGACCCCTCGGCACCTCCCCTCCTCCGGGGGGCCCGCCTTCGAGGCCTGGCAGAGCGGGTGCGGCTGCGCCAGCTGCTGCGGGAGCAACAGGAGGCGAGCGGAGCCCAGCTGGCGGCTTACATGGCCCAGCTCCAGGCCAGCCAAGAGAACCTCAGGGAGCTCTACGACGAGCTCGAGGAGCACACCCGATGCCTCCACGCCCTGGTCGAGGCCCAGCGGGTGTTCGTGCGAAGCCAGGTACCCCAGGAGATCCGGGACCACCTGGCCCTGGCCCTCACCACGGTACTGCCGGGCGCACGAAGCGAGTTCCGGCCCGGCGGCGCCGGCCCCTCCTTCGAGCCGGACCCGAGCGGCTGGGTGGAGGCCCGCCTCCCCGTGGGGGATCCCGAGCCGGGCTCGTGCCACCTCTGGGTTCGGGCTCCCGAAGGCCGCACGTTTGGGCCCCGCGAGAAGGGCCTGGTCGAACTGTTCGTGGCCCAGGGTCAGGAGGCCCTGCGCCGAAGCCGCCTGTACCAAGCCCTCAGCGTGGGCAAGGACGAGTGGGAGCGGACCTTCGACGCCATCCCCGACACCATCGCCATCGTGGACCGGAGGTTTCGGATCCGCCGCGCCAACCGAGCCCTGGCCCGGTTGGTCGGGGTGCATCCCCGGGAGCTGATCGGCAGGCCCTGCCACGAGGTGCTCCACGGAGAGCCCGTGCCCTGCGACGAGTGCCCCGTGCCCGAGGTGTTCGATCGGGGCGACGTCACCGTGGCGGAACAGGAGATCCGGCGGGGCGGACGGCTGTTCATGTTCCGGGCCTGCCCCCTGGTGGACCCCGAGGGACGAATCACGGCAGCCGTGGCGTACGCCCGTGACATCACGCGAGAACGGGAGCTGGCCCGGGCCGTGGAACGGCATGAGAAGCTGATCACCCTGGGTCAGATCGCGGCCGGCATCGCCCACGAGATCAACAACCCCCTGACCGCGGTCTCCTCCTATGCCCAGCTGCTGGAGATGCGACTCCAGGCGCCCCGGGACGTGGAGGGAGCCCGCAGGATCCGCCAAGGGATCGACCGAATCCACCGGCTCGTGCGCAACCTCATGAGCTTCGTGCGCCCGCGCGACGACGGGCTCTACCCCCTTGACCTCAACCAGGTGGTCCACGGGGCCCTGTCGTTCGCCCGGTACGACCTCACCCGGGACGGGGTCCGCCTGGTCGAGGACTTGGCACCCGACCTCCCTCGCGTGCTGGGGAACCACGAGGAGCTGGAGCAGGTCCTGCTGAACCTGCTCACGAACGCCCGGGACGCGGTGGCCGGGAAGGGCACCATCGTGGCCCGTACGGGGGCCCACGCGGAGGGGGTGTGGTTCGAGGTGGAGGACGACGGGCCGGGCGTTAGACCCGAGCACCAGGACCGGATTTTCGAGCCGTTCTTCACCACGAAACCGCCGGGCAAAGGGACCGGGCTGGGGCTGTTCGTTGCCCTGGGCATCGTGCGACGACACGGGGGGCTGCTGATCCTGGAACCCCGATCGCCCCGCGGCACCCGCGCCCGGGTGCGCCTGCCGGTGTTCCGCGCCCAGGACGACGAGGCCGAAACGAGCGAACATCCAGCATCCCCATGAGGGGCGACCGCCCCAGGAGCTCAGCCGACATGGAAGCATCCACACGAACCCAGCCCGATCCCCCCCGGGTCCTGGTGGTGGACGACGAAGACGACATCACCGGCGTGCTGGCTGACATCCTCGAGGAGCAGGGCTACGCGGTGGACGTGGCGTCCGACGGGGACGAGGCCTGGAAGCGCGCCCAGGAGGACCCCTACGACGTGGTCATCACCGACCTGAAGATGCCCCGGATGGGTGGTTTGGAGCTGCTGCGGGAGATTCGCAGGGCCGAGCACCCGTCCATCGTGATCATGATGACCGGGTTCGCCACGGTGGAGACCGCGATCGAGGCCCTGAAGATCGGAGCGTACGACTACATCCTAAAACCCTTCAAGGTGGGGGAGCTGCTGCAGGTGGTGGAGCGGGCCATGGAGAAGATTCGGCTTGAGGCCGAGAACCTCCACCTGCGGGAGCAGATCGCCCTGCTCGAGTTGAGCGAGGCGGTCTCTTCGAGCCTGTCACTGGACGAGGTGCTCCGCATCGTGGTGGAGGCGGCCTGCCGGGAGGTGGGAGCCGACGCCGTGGAGCTGTGGTTCCGGCCGCCGACGGCCGACGGGTTCACCCGCCGGATCGGGCTGGGGCCCAGGGGCGAGACGCCCGCGCTGCTCGAGACACCGGCCCGGCTCGAGGCCCTCGTAAACGGCCTGCCCCATCTTCGACTCCAGGGGGAGAAGCTCCAAGGCCTCCTCTCCGCCGAGGCCCGGGGCCGCGTCGGCACCTTGCTGGCGGTGCCCCTGCGGCGGGGAGGCCAGACGCTGGGGCTGCTCAACGCGTACTCTCGCCGCAAGCGGGACCCGTTTCGGCCCCGGGACGAAAAGGCGCTGGTGGTCCTGGGAGACCGGGCCACGGCCAGTCTGGAGAACGCCCTCCTGTACGCCGACCTGGAGACCACGTTCCGTGAGACGATCCAGGGTCTGGCTCTAGCCCTGGAGACCAAGGACGCCTACACCCACGGCCACTCCGAGAACGTGACCCGGCTGGCCGTGGCCACGGCCCAGCAGATGGGCCTCGACGGGGAGTTCTGCGAAACCCTGCGGCAGGCCGGCCTGCTGCACGACATCGGGAAGATCGGGATCTCGAGCTCCATCCTGAACAAGCCCGGCCGGTTGACCCCCGAGGAGTACGAGATCATCAAGAGCCACCCGGCCATGGGCCGGCGGATCCTGGAGCCGATCTCGTTCCTCCGGGAGGTGGTACCGATCGTGTACCACCATCACGAGCGGTTCGACGGCGAGGGCTACCCCCAGGGGCTGGCCGGAGAGGAGATTCCCCTGGCTTCCCGGGTGATGGCCGTGGCCGACACCTATGACGCCATGACCAGCGACCGGGCCTACCGCCGGGGGCTTAGCCACGACGTGGCCGTGGCCGAGCTGGACCGGTGCGCCGGAACCCAGTTCGATCCCGAGTGCGTCAGGGCCTTCCTGGCGGCCCACCCCGAGCCCAGCCGAAAACCGTAAGTACATGGACCCCTGGACCCTGGCCGCATCGGGGCTGGGCCTGGGCCGGCTCCCTCGGGCGCCCGGCACCTGGGCTACCTTGGGCGCGGTTCCCCTGGTGTGGGCCCTGGGCCAGATCCCCTGGCCTCTCCAGGTCGGTCTGCTCCTGGCGTGTCTGCCGGTGGCCGCGGCCGCGTGCGGCCGGGCGGCGCGTCGAACTGGCGCCCACGATCCGCCTTGGGTGGTTCTGGACGAGGTGATGGGGTACTGGGTGGCCGTGCTGGGGCTTGCTCCGTCCCCGCTTGTGCTTGCGGCCGGCTTTGTGTGCTTCCGGGCGTTTGATATACTCAAGCCCCCTCCGATCCGGTGGCTCGACCGCCGGATCGGAGGGGGATGGGGCATCCTCCTCGACGACGTGGCCGCGGGCCTGGCCACGCGGGCGGTCCTGGAGGCCCTGGGCCAATGGGGCCTTTTCTAACCGCCAGGGCGCCTGGGCTTCCGCGCCCGCTCGAAACGGCCCTTCGGCCCACGGTCGTTGCCAACCTGCGGGAGCCGCGCCGTGCCGTTCAACCCTCCAGAGATCCGCCTCGGTCGCTCGCTCTCCGCCGGCGGAGGCCCGTTGGCGGTGGCTGAGTCCTGTACCGGCGGGCTGATCGCCCATCGCATCACCCGCGTGGCCGGAAGCTCCGCGTACTTCGACCGCGGGCTCGTGGTGTACTCGAACCGGGCAAAAACGGAGCTGCTCGGGGTGCCCCCGGACCTGCTGGAGGCCCAAGGGGCCGTTTCCGAGGCGTGCGCCCGAGCCATGCTCGAGGGGTTGTTCGCCCGGTCCCCCGCTCGGATCGGGGCTGCGGTCACGGGCATCGCTGGCCCCACGGGCGGATCCCCGGGGAAGCCGGTGGGCACGGTCTGGGTGGCCTGGGGCCGGCCGGGACGGATCCGGGCCGAGAGGTTGGCGCTGCAGGGGGCGAGGGTCCAGGTCCAGGAACGCGCCGCCGACGAGGTCCTCGAGCGGCTTGCCGCAGAGGCCGAGGCATCGTGGACCGCGAGCGCCTGATCCGGGGATTCGTGGCGGTGGAGCTCCCTGCCGAGGTGCGGGCGTTCCTTGCGGGCCTCGCCGAGCGGGTGCGGTCGCAGGGAGTCCGGGCCCGATGGGTCTCCCCCGACCGGATGCACATCACGCTACGGTTTCTGGGGGAGATCCAGGCTTCCCGGTTCGAAGCGGTGCGTGCGGCCCTGGCCCGTCCGATCACGGCCGGAGGGCATCCCGAGCTCGTGCCAGCCGGGATCGGAACGTTCCCCCCGCGGGGTCGGGCCCGCGTGCTTTGGGCGGGGCTCCGGGGCGACACCCCCGTGTTGGGACGGTGCGCCCTGGAAGTGGAGGACCGTCTGGAGTCCGTGGGATTCCCAAGGGAACCCCGCCCGTTCCGGCCCCATATCACCCTGGCGCGAGCACGGGGTCCCGGGGGGATCACCGGCCTCGACCGAATCGGGTCAGAGATCCGTGCGGCCCAGGGACCGGGGTTCAGGGTGACCCGTCTGACCCTGTTCGAGAGCCGCCTGCACCCCCAGGGCCCCGAATACTTGCCCAGGGCCACGGTCCCCCTCGTCCCTTGCCCCTGACCGGGCCAGGGAGGGCGACAGCGACGAGAGCTGAATACCAAGTTGCCATTCATCGGATACGCATCCGGGGGTGGGGCAAGGAACCTGCTTCCGCCATGCCGCACGTGCCGCATGGTCGCCGTGTCCGACGCTTCAGCAGGCCCCGTAGGCTCCGAGGCCTCCGCCTAGGCCTGGGGCCCACGGTTTTCGACCGACGACTGAATTTATATAAGGAGAAGACGATGTCAACGGAACGCCGGCAGGCCGTGGAGCTTGCCATCGGACAGATCGAGAAACAGTTCGGCAAGGGCGCCATCATGCGGCTGGGCGAGGCAGGGCCGACCCAGGGGATCGACGCGATCCCCTCCGGGGCACTCTCCCTCGACGTGGCGTTGGGTGTGGGCGGGTACCCCCGCGGCCGGGTGGTGGAGATCTTCGGCCCGGAGTCCTCCGGAAAGACTACCTTGGCGCTCCATGCCGTGGCCGAAGCCCAAAAGAAGGGGGGCATCGCCGCGTTCATCGACGCCGAGCACGCCCTGGACGTGGGCTACGCCCGACGCCTCGGTGTGAACGTGGACGATCTTCTGGTGAGCCAGCCCGACACCGGCGAGCAGGCCCTGGAGATCACCGAGCTGCTGGTGCGCTCCAACGCCGTGGACGTGGTGGTGGTGGACTCGGTGGCGGCCCTGGTACCCCGGGCCGAGATCGAAGGGGAGATGGGAGACAGCCACGTGGGCCTGCAGGCCCGGCTCATGAGCCAGGCCCTGCGCAAGCTCACGGCCACCATCTCCAAGACCCGGACGCTCGTGATCTTCATCAACCAGATCCGGATGAAGATCGGTGTGATGTTTGGAAACCCCGAGACCACAACAGGAGGGAACGCGCTGAAGTTCTACTCGTCGGTGCGGCTCGACGTGCGGCGGGTGGGAGCCATCAAGGACGCCGATCGGGTGGTAGGCAACCGGACCCGGGTCACGGTGGTCAAGAACAAGGTGGCCCCCCCGTTCCGGAGGGCAGAGTTCGACATCCTTTACAATGAAGGGGTGAGCCGCACGGGCGACCTGCTGGATCTAGCCGTGGACCAGGGGGTGGTGGACAAACGGGGGGCCTGGTACACCTACGGCGAGACCCGGATCGGCCAGGGCCGGGAGAACGCCCGTCGGTTCCTCAAGGAGAACCCCGACATCCTGGCCGAGATCGAGCGGGCCGTTCGGGAGAAGCTGGACCTCCCCACATCGGCCGAAACGACCGCCGACGCGTAGGAGGCACCCCATGGACCTCAACCGCGTGCTGGAAGTGGCCGTGCGGGCCCGGGCCTCGGACATCCACCTGAAGGCCGGCCTTCCCCCCATCTTTCGCCGGGACAGCCAGCTCTACCCCTACAAGGAGGCTGGCCGGCTCGTGCCCGAGGTGCTCCAGAACATCGCCTTCGACATCATGACCCCGGCCCAACGGGAGACCTTCGAGCACCGGCACGAGGTGGACATGGGGTACGGTGTCCCCGGCCTGGGTCGGTTCCGGGTGAACGTGTTCCAACAAAGGGGCACCGTGGGCATGGTGTTCCGGGTGATCCCCACCGAGATCCGCTCGATTCGGGACCTGCTGCTGCCCAAGGCCGTGGAGGAGCTGGCCATGGAACCCCGGGGGCTGATCCTGGTGACCGGGACCACCGGGTCGGGGAAGTCCACCACGCTGGCCTCGATGATCGACTACATCAACCAGAAGAAGACCCGCCACATCATCACCATTGAGGACCCCATCGAGTTCCTCCATCGGGACAAGAAGTCGATCATCAATCAGAGGGAGGTGGGCTTCGACACCCTGAGTTTTGCCGGCGCTCTCAAGAGCGCCCTGCGCCAGGACCCGGACGTGGTGCTGGTGGGTGAGATGCGTGACTTCGAGACCATCGAGACGGCCCTGGTGGCAGCAGAGACCGGGCACCTGGTGCTCTCCACGCTCCATACCGTGGACGCGGCCGAGACGATCCACCGGATCATCTCGGTGTTCCCTCCCTACCAGCAGAAGCAGGTGCGGCTGCAGCTGGCAAGCATCCTCAAGGGGGTGATCAGCCAGCGCCTCGTGCCCCGGGCCGACGGAAAGGGCCGGGTGCCGGCCGTGGAGGTGCTGGTCTCCACCGCTCGGGTGCGCGAGTGCATCGAGGTGCCGGAGAAGACCAAGGAGATCCGCACCGCCATCGCAGAGGGGTTCACCACCTACGGGATGCAGACCTTCGACCAGTCCCTGATGGGGCTTCTCAAAAAGAACCTCATCACGTATAAGGAGGCGCTACGCCAGTCCTCGAACCCGGACGACTTCGCCCTGAAAATGTCGGGCATCCAGTCCACCAGCGACGCGCGGTGGAGTGGGGCCGACGAGGGTGAGGAGAGCGGGGGGATGAAGATCGAGCGGTTCTAGAAGGCTGGGAAGCTGGAAGGCGAGAAAGCTGGAAAGCTAGGAGGCTGGAAGGCTGGAAGCTCCTGCCCCACCGAGGGTTTGGCGGCGGTTCGAGAGCCGTCCGGCCGCCCTCCCGCGGGACATCCGCCCGGTCGGAGAGGGCGATCTCCCCAAGAGGTGGGAGGTACAGCTCTTTGGCCTCCCAGCCGTTGCGCATGTCCGGCCCCGGGTTCGGGGCCCGTTTCGTATGACCCACGATCCGAGAACAGGGGTTCTTCGATGACCGGAAACGAGATCCGCAAAGCGTTCCTCGACTACTTCGCCTCCAAGGGCCACCGGGTGGTGGAGAGCTCCCCCCTGGTGCCCCAGAACGACCCCACGCTGCTCTTTACCAACGCGGGCATGGTCCAGTTCAAGGACGTGTTCACCGGCCAGGAGCGGCGGGAGTACCGCCGGGCCACCACCTGCCAGAAGTGTCTGCGGGTCTCGGGCAAGCACAACGACCTGGAGAACGTGGGCCGCACGGCCCGGCACCACACGTTCTTCGAGATGCTGGGGAACTTCTCGTTCGGCGACTACTTCAAGCGCGATGCGATCCGGTTCGCCTGGGAGTTCCTGACCGAGCACATGGGGCTCGATCCGGACCGCCTGTGGGTGACCATCTACGAGGAGGACGACGAGGCCCGGGACCTGTGGCTGGCCGAGACCCCGGTGCCGGCCGAGCGGATCGTCCGGTGCGGGGCCAAGGACAACTTCTGGGCCATGGGCGACACCGGCCCTTGCGGACCGTGCAGCGAGATCCACTACGACCAGGGGCCGGGCATCTACCCCTGCCCCGGACCGGACCGGTGCGGACCCGAGTGCGACTGCGACCGGTTCCTGGAGCTGTGGAACCTGGTGTTCATGCAGTTCGAACGGGCGGCCGACGGCACCATGACCTCCCTTCCCAAGCCGTCCATCGACACCGGCATGGGCCTGGAGCGGGTCACGGCCGTGGTCCAGAAGGTGCACTCCAACTACGACACCGACCTGTTCCGGCCCATCATCGAGTTCACGGCCGACCTGGCCGGGGTGCCCTACGGCAAGGCCGAGGAGAGCGATGTGAGCCTCAGGGTGGTGGCCGACCACATCCGGGCCACCACCTTCCTGATCGCCGACGGCGTGCTGCCCTCCAACGAGGGCCGGGGGTACGTGCTGCGGCGGATCATGCGCCGGGCCATGCGCCACGGCCGGATGCTGGGGTTCGAGGACCCGTTCTTCCATCGGGTGTCCGGCGTGGTGATCGACCAGATGGAGGGGGCCTACCCGGAGCTCTCGGACAAGCGGGAGTACATCGCCAAGGTGATCCTCCACGAGGAGGAGCGGTTCTCCCGAACCCTGGACCGGGGGCTCCAGATCCTGGAGGAGGAGGTGGCCCGGCTCGAGGAGCGGGGGGAGAAGGTGATCCCCGGCGACGTGGTGTTCCGGCTGTACGACACCTACGGCTTCCCCGTGGACCTCACCGAGGACATCGTGCGGGACCGGGGATTCACCCTGGACGAGGCCGGGTTCGAGGCCGAGATGGAGGCCCAGCGGGAGAAGGCCCGGGCCGCGTGGAAGGGGTCGGGCGAGGAGGCCGTGGCCGAGGCCTACCGGGAGCTACGGGCGGATGGCGTGTCCTGTCGGTTCGTGGGGTACGAGCGGCTCGAGGCCTACACCGTGGTGTCGGCGCTGGTGCGGGACGGCCAGAGGGCGGCCGAGGCCCGGGAGGGCGAGGCCGTGGAGCTGGTGCTCGCGGAGACCCCCTTCTACGGAGAGAGCGGCGGCCAGGTGGGCGACGCCGGAAGCGTGGAGGGCGAGGGGTTCCACGTGAGGGTGGAGAACGCCACGAAACCCTTTCCCGACCTGATCGTGCTCCACGGCACGGTGGTCCGGGGGGTGGTACGGGAGGGGGACCGGGCCGTCGGCCGGGTGGAGGCCGGGGCCCGGTTCGCCACGGCCCAGAACCACTCGGCCACCCACCTGCTGCACGCGGCCCTGCGCCAGGTGCTCGGGGACCACGTGAAGCAGGCCGGGTCGCTGGTCGCGCCGGACCGGCTCCGGTTCGACTTCACCCACTTCGCGCCGATGACCGCCGAGGAGATCCGCGAGGTGGAGCGCCGGGTGAACCGGTGGGTCCAGGCCAACCACCCCGTTGCCGTGGCCGAGGAGTCGTTCGACGAGGCCCGGCGCCAGGGGGTGACCGCGCTGTTCGGGGAGAAGTACGGCGACGTGGTGCGGGTGGTGCGCATGGGCGAGGTGTCGGCCGAGCTGTGCGGGGGCACCCACGCATCGCGCACCGGGGACATCGGGCTTTTCAAGATCCTGTCCGAGGGCGGCGTGGCGGCCGGCGTGCGCCGGATCGAGGCGGCCACGGGCGACCGGGCCCTGGAGTGGGCCTTCGGGGTGGAGGACGCCCTGCGCGAGGCGGCGGGCCTGCTCCGGTCCAAGCCGGAGGAGGTGCCGGACAAGGTGCGCCGCACCCTGGAGCGGACCAAGGAGCTTGAGCGGGAGATCTCGTCGCTCCGCGGCCAGATGGCGGGGGGCGCGGCCCGGGACGTGATCGGCCAGGCCCGGGAGGTGGACGGCGTCAAGGTGCTGGCCACCCGGGTGCCGGCCGCCGACCCCAAGGCGCTGCGGGAGTTCGCCGACGGCCTCCGGGACCGGATCCGGTCGGGGGTGGTGGTGTTGGGCGCCGAGGCCGGGGGCAGGGCCCTGCTCCTGGTGGCCGTGACCAAGGACCTGACCGGGCGCATCCGGGCGGGCGACCTGATCAAGCCCCTGGCCCAACGGGTCGGCGGCCGGGGCGGCGGCAAGCCCGAGCTGGCCCAGGCCGGGGGGCCCGACCCCTCGGGCCTGGACAACGCCCTGGACGCGGCTTACGAAGAGGCCGCCAGGCTCCTGGGCGCTTGACCCGGTTGACAACCTACGGAGACGGGGGCACCTTAGAAGCTCCATCAGGCCCCTTTGGGGGCCGTACAACCGGAAGGGCAACTTTCGTTGGTCCGTGCTCATTGCCGGCGGCAGGTCCCTTGCCCCGAGACCGTAAGGTGACGCCAACGAGGCGTGGTCGCGCTTGGAATGCTGGGAGATCACGGAGTTTTCAAGCCTCCTGGCCTTCCAGCCTTCTAGCTTCCCCGCCTTCCAGCCGAGAGGAGACCGCCATGCTCGACATGCTTCGGAAAGCCACCCTGGCCGGGATCGGCATGCTCACCCTCACCGAGGAGAGGGCCCGCAAGCTCGTGGACGAGCTGGTGGAGCAGGGCCGGATGAGCCAGGAGGAGGGGGAGAGCATCGTCAAGGAGATCCTGAGCAAGGCCGAGGCCTCCCGGGAGGAGTGGGAGGCCCGGATCCGAGACCTGATCCAGGAGGCGTTTCGCAAGATGGACCTGGTGCCCCGCAAGGACCTGGAGCTCGTGGAGGAGCAGCTCCGGGCCCTGGAGCGCCGGGTGGCCGACCTGGAGCGGCGCGAGCGCGACCGGGAGGAGGAGGTGCCCACCATGTGAGGCACCCGGGCGACAGCAGGGGTCGGGGCCGGCCGCCCGGAGCGGCCGGCCCCTTTACTTTGTCCCCTCCCTTCCCGTACCCTACGCCGTCCCCCATCCCACCCGAAGAGAGGCCCCATGGAGCTTCCCCACGCCGTGGCCCGAGAGGCCGCGCGGCGACGCACCTTCGCGATCATCTCCCACCCCGACGCCGGAAAGACCACCCTCACCGAGAAGTTCCTGCTCTACGGCGGCGCCATCCACCTGGCCGGGGCCGTCAAGGCCCGGCGGGCGGCCCGGCACGCCACCTCGGACTGGATGGAGCTGGAGAAGAAGCGGGGCATCTCGGTCACCTCGAGCGTGCTCCAGTTCGAGTACGCCGGCCATCGGGTGAACCTGCTCGACACCCCGGGCCACCAGGACTTCTCCGAGGACACCTACCGCACCCTCACAGCTGCCGACTCGGCCGTGATGCTGATCGACTGCGCCAAGGGGGTGGAGACCCAGACCCGGAAGCTGTTCCAGGTGTGCCGGATGCGCGGCATCCCCATCTTCACCTTCGTGAACAAGCTGGACCGGGAGGGCCGGCCGCCCCTGGATCTGCTGACCGAGATCGAGGACGTGCTGGGCATCGCGGCCTGCCCGGTCACCTGGCCCCTGGGCATGGGCAAGCGGTTCCGGGGCGTGTACGACCTGCGGGCCCGCAGGGTTCTGCTGTTCGACGGCAGCGACCACGGCCAACGCCGGGCCGAGGCCCGGGTGACCGGGGCCGACGATCCGACCATCGCCGACCTGCTGGACCCCCACGACCTGGCCGCGTTCCGCGAGGAGGTGGAGCTCCTCGAGGGCGCGGGCGAAGAGCTCGACCTGGACCGGGTGCGGGCCGGCCGGCTCACCCCGGTGTACTTCGGCAGCGCGGTCACGAACTTCGGGGTGGAGCCGTTCCTGCGGGACTTCCTGGAGATGGCCCCGCCGCCGGGCCTCCGGGAGTCCACGGCCGGGCCGGTGGGTCCCGACGAGGAAAGGTTCTCCGGCTTCGTCTTCAAGATCCAGGCGAACATGGACCCCCAGCACCGGGACCGAGTGGCGTTCGTGCGGGTGGTGTCGGGCCGGTTCCGGCGGGGCATGAAGGTGCGCCACCCCCGGCTGGGCCGGGACGTGGCCCTGGCCCTCCCGCTCCAGTTCCTGGCCCAGGAGAGGGTGGTGATCGACGAGGCGTTCCCGGGTGACGTGGTGGGCATCCACGACCGGGGCACCCTGCACATCGGCGACACCCTGAGCGAGATCCCGGGCTTGCGGTTCGAGGGGGTGCCCCACTTCTCCCCGGAGCACTTCGCCCGGGTGCGGGTGAAGAACGCACTGAAATCCAAGCAGCTCAACAAGGGGCTGGAGCAGCTCGCCCAGGAGGGGGCGATCCAGGTGTTCCGGCACCCCAGGGGCGACAAGGACCCGATCGTGGGGGCCGTGGGCGTGCTCCAGTTCGACGTGCTCCGGTACCGGTTGGAGGCGGAGTACGGAGTCACCGTGACCCTGGAGCCGATGCCGTTCCAGGTGGCCCGGTGGGTGGAGGGCGACGGGCTCGACCCGGCCGTCATCGATCGGGACCCCAGCACCCTGTGGTGCGAGGACCGGCAAGGCCGACCCGTGATCCTGTTCAAGAGCGCCTGGGCCTTCGAGTGGCTGGCCGAACGGGCCGAAGGGGTCGCCTTCCGGGAAACGGCGTGAGATAGACTGGAAGGCGGGAAGGCTAGTAGGCTAGGAAGCCGGAAAGCCCAAATCCACGACCGGCGACCGAAGTCAACCCATCCCCATCTCCCGTTCCAGAGCCTGGATCTCGGCCTCGAGCCTGCGACGCTCATCGTCCGTGAGCCCGGGGTCCTCAAGGCGGCGCCTGAGCCCCAGAAGCCGCATCTCCTGGCGGTAGTCGCTGCAGGTGTAGGTACGCTGGGGCGACGGCTTCACGCTGACCTCATACGTTCAAGTTTTCGGCACCTTGAACCGGCGGGACAGGGGGCCTGGTGGAGTGCCAGGCGTGGCTCCTCCAGTCGCTGCATCCGGCACTCAGCCGATGCCTGTCCCGCGGCGATCCGAGAGATACATTGTCGACACTTGCTTTTCCGGCGTCCATAGGGCACCCGGGCTGAGTGCCGGATGCAGCGTGAGTCGGATGCTGCACTCACGCCCGGCCGGAACCAGGCCCCCTGTCCCGCCGCCCCCAGAAGGATCTCTGTTTGAACGCAACTCGGTATCACAAGGGTTCCTGAAGCAGCCGGTCCACGGCCCGGGCCACCTCGGGCGCCTCCCAGTCGAACGGCCCGATCACCGAGTGCCGGATCACGCCCTTCTTGTCGATCAGGTGGGTCTCGGGCACCCCGGTGGCCCGGTACAGGCCGTACACCAGCTTGTCCCGGTCCATGAGCACCGGAAACGCCACGGCCTGGCGCATCACCATGGCCCGGACCGCGGCCGGGTCCCGGTCCTCCGACACGGCCAGGATCTCCACCCCCTTGTCCTTGTACCGCCGGTAAAACCGCACCATGGAAGGGATCTCCTGCCGGCACGGAGGGCACCAGGTGGCCCACAGGTTCACGAACACCACCTTGCCCCTCAGGTCCGACAGCCGCCAGATCGTCCCGTCGAGCCCCACGAGCTCGAAGTCGGGGGCCTGCCGCCCCTTCTCGGCCTTGGCAGGGACCTTCTCTCCGGAACACCCCACCCCCGCTGCCAGGAGCAGCCCGACCGCCCCCCAGACCAGCAGACGCAACCCGCGCATCATGGCAACACTCCGGAGGGCTTGCTGGATTCCCGGGCCGGGTATCCTACGTGAGGCCCCACCGCGGGTCCAGGCCCGGGGCCTCACGCACCCCCCCGGCAGGCCCGACAGCCCGGTGATTCGCGGGCCTCCGGACTTAAAACCGAAGACCGACGACCGAACTCGCCGGGACCGAATTGCTCCGATGACGAAATCGGGTATAGTTGAGGCACCAGCGCGGGCGCGGGTGGCCCTTGCATTCCCCTTCGGGCCCGGGGGCCCCGACCGGTCCCGGCCCCACAACAGGAGACGATCCATGAGAAGCCGATTCATCGCGGCAGCGGCCCTGATCCCCCTGGCCCTCGGGGCGTGCGCCACCGGCGGCCAGAACCGACGCTCCGGCAACGCCCACATGCGCATCGAAGACTCGGTCGCCAGCAACATCCCCCTCGACTGGTACACCCTGGAGGACGCCGTGCGGCTGGCGCGCGAGCAGAAGAAGCCCATCATCGTGGACTTCTACTTCCCGGAGGGGTGCAGCCGGTGCGAGGGCCTGGCCACCAAGATGTACACCGACCCCGAGGTGGCCGACATCATCAAGAACCAGTTCCTCCTGGTGCGCATCAACCTGAACGAGAACATGACGAAGGAGGAGATCGCCCTGGGCAGGAGGTTCGACTACAACTACAACTGCCTCATGATCTTCCTGGACTACCGGGGCGAGGTGATCGAGGACCTCTCAGGGAACCGCATGTGCTTCCCGGACTACATCGACCCCGCCTGGATGAAGAAGTACCTGGCCCGAGCGCTGGAGGCCAACGCCGAGGTGGTGAGGGGGGGAAGCTAGTGGTCCAGCTCCACCGGCTTGCCCCACGACTCCACCGTGCGGCGGGCCCACTCCGGCCCCTTGTCCCCGTGGCACTTGACGCAGGCCTTGTAAATCTCCGGGTCGTAACACTTCTCCTTGTGCACGAGGAAGTAGCCGTAGGAGTGGATGTCCTGGGTGCCCGGGTTCATGATCTCCTTCGTCTGCTGCACGTGGCAGTCGAAGCACATCAACCCGACGCTCGCCGGGTGCCGCGTGTGCTCCGCGTACTTGTTCTTGAACCCGTGGCACCCGAAGCAGAACTCCAGCATCGAGTCCACCTTCTCCTGGTCCCGCTCCTCGGCCACGCCGGGGATCCCGCACACGTCGCACTTGAGCTTGGCCCCCTCCTCTCGCTTCTTCTTCCATTTGGCGAATGCCCGCCGGATCGCCTCGGCGTTGGACTCGTCGGGGGCCTTGCCGTTGGGCACGTAGTGCTCGCCCAGATCGTCCCCGGGCATGAAGCCGACCGGGAAGTAGTACGTCTTGGACGGATCGGTCCCCCGCACGTGGCAGGCAGCACAGATCATGTCGCGCCGCTCCTCGGGCAGCCTCTTCGGGTTCACGATCTGCCCGGCCCCCTCGGCCTCGGCATGGGCCCGGCCGGGGCCGTGGCACGCCTCGCATCCGATCCGGGGCTCCACCGCCTCCCCCCGGGCCGGATCGAACCCGGTCACGTGGCACCCCTTGCAGTACTTTCCGTACGGCATCTTTCGCCACGACCACACGTTGTACGCCTGCCACTTCTGGGACTGCACACTCCACAGCTTGGGCAACACGTAGTAGTCGTCGCCGATCTTCTTCATGTACCGCTGTTGCCAGTGCCCGCCGATGGTGAACTCCACGTCCTCGAGCGTGAAGCCCAGGTTCGGCACGGAGAAGTCCCCGAGCACTGCGTCCGGGTTCTTCTTCGCGTCCTGCACCACGGTGGCGTGAAACGTCTTGCTCCACCCCTGGTACTTCTTGGGATGGCAGCCGCGGCACCGCTCGCTGCCCACGTACAGGGCCGGGTCCAAGACCGCGGCGCCGGCCATCCCCCCCAACCAGACGAACACCCAGAACGAAAAGAACACCCCCTTCACGGCCGCACCTCCTGGCGTGGGGAACTCAACGGGAGACCGGCCGCACGGGCCCGGCCCGGCGGGACTCCTGGCGGGAGGGGTTTGTGCCCTCGTCCAACAGCAACAAGATCTTGTCGGCGGGCTTGGCCCCGGGGATCACCCGACCGTCCGGGAACACCAGGGTCGGGGTCGAGCGCACGCCGATGCTCCGACCGAGCTGCAGGTTCTTCTCGATCTGGTCGGTCTCGCAGCCGGGCGGGGGGATCTCCTTACCCTCCATGGCCCGGTCCAAAAGCTCCAGGGACCGCGTACACACGATGGTCTTCGCCTTCTCGCGGCTTGTCTTCTTGATCGGGAACATCTTCACATAGAAGGCCACCCCGGGCCGTCGCTCGACCACCTTCCGGAGCTCGGGATGGAGCTTCCGGCAGTACGGGCAGTCCGGGTCGGTGAACACGACGATCTTCTTTTCGGCCGCCGGGTCCCCGATCACAAGGGCGTCGTCCAGGGGAATCTGCGAGGGGTCGATCCGGTTCAGCTCGATCATCCTCCTCCGCGTCAGGTTCTCACGAGTCGCCACCTCGACCACGCTGCCCGTGATCACGTAGCGCTTGGAGAAGTCGATGTACACCGGCCCCCGCCGGCCCCTTTGGTCCTCCACATCCACCACCCACAGCCCGGGCACATCGCTGAACTCCACCGACAGCACCTCGTGCACCAGCCCCTTCAGAATGCCCTCGGCCTCGCTTTTGGACAGGCTGTGGCACGACCGGCAGTCGCCGGCGCCGCACCCATCCTGCACGAACGCCGAGGCCAGGGCTGGAACCCCGGCCGCCAGCACGGCAAGAGCAAGAAACGTGTTCCATCGCATGGCAGCTCCTTCTTCATCCGGTTTCGGGTGCAAGGACCACCACCCGGCCCCGGGTGTCGGTTCGGAAGTAATGGGCAACCCCGCGGCCTTTCAGTAGCTTCCGGGGAAGCGCTAGCCCGGACTATTCATGAAGCCTTCTACTGCAACCGCCGGTTGCACACCATCTCGGGGCGTGCTCGCGCCTTGGGGCTCGACGTACCGTCCAGTACGCCTGCACCCCTCGTGCGCTTGTGCTTGCCCCGATCTGACGCACACTCGACGGTTTCGCGACGAACGCTCATGAATAGTGCGGGCCAGGACGATGGAAGGCGAGGAGGCCCAAGAACCTCTCTTCATTTCCAGGCGTTTCAAGCAGGCCTACGCGCTGGGGCCCGGGGGCATGGGGTCTCCTAGAGCGCCGAGGGCGGCGCCTTTTGGCTCGCCACGCCCGGCGGGCAGGTCCGACCCGGCACCCCGTGCCGAGCTCCCTGCGCGCCGTGCAGGCCGCGGTGCGGCCTGCGAAAGCTGTCCGGGGGTCACCCGACCCCTATGCAGCTCAGTCAAAGGAGCTGGCCGTTGAACAGGGTCTCCCCCCACTCCCCCCGGGCCACCCCGAGGTAGAGGCTGGTCCCCACCAGGGCGAGCCCCAGCACCCAGACCAGCCGGGGCCACCGGGGTTTCCACCAGCCGCTGCCGACCGTGACCAGCAGTACGATGGCCGCGAGCAGGGGCACAAAGGTCCACGTGGCCGCCAGCTCCCAGAACTCAAGCCAGTTCTCCATTGCCTGTCCTCCCAAGCCACCCCGGTTACTCGGCCAGCCCCAGGGCCTTGCGGACCTGGGCCTCGATCTCCTTTTCGTCGCCGGGGGAGTACCCCACATGGTAATACAGGACCTTGCCCTCCCGGTCGATCACCACGGTCGTGGGCAGCACACTCACCCCGTAACGCCCGCCTGCCTCCCGCCGCTTGTCAATCACGATCGGAAACGAGATCTCATACTTGAGCCCCCGTACGAACCGCAAGACCCGTTTGGCCCCGAAGCTGTCCAGGTTCACGCTGACGGCCACGAGCCCCTGGTCCTTGTACCGCTCGTAGATCTCCAGGAGGTTTGGCATCTCTTTGAGACACGCCACGCAGTAGATCGACCAGAAGTCGAGCAGGATCGGGTTCTTGCCCAGGTGGGCACCCAGGTCAAAGGACCCCCCCCGCAGGAGCGGCCCCGAGAACCGGGGAGCCTCGCTACCGGGCTCCGGTCGGGTAGAGGCCCCGAACAACGCCCACGAGTGCCCGACGAGAAACAGCACAACGGCCAACGCCGACACGACCCACCACAGCGTCCGTCGGGCCATCGCCCCACCCCCGGGCGGGGCGGCGTGTCCCCGGCCCCCCCGAGCCCCAGCCGTGCCTCCCTGTTTCACCCTTTCCACGGTCCTGTCTCCCTTTCGAGAAACTGCTCCTCCGGGGGCCTTGCATCCCCGACGGAGTCGGCTGAGACCTGTCCAAACTTTCCCGGGAACCCCGGACCCGACCCGATAGGGGCGGCTAAAGGCCCCGAGTGCCAGGGAAGAAGACGTAGCGTCTGCATCGGCCGATGACCATGCACCCGGCGTGCCGCGACCCGGCAGCCAGCCCCTAGGTTTACAGGCACGCCCCGTGCATACCCCCCGCGTAGCGAGCTCACACGACGATGGGAATCGGGGAAGGGACGTCCCCGGCTCCGCTGTCCAGCGGTTCGGGTCCGACGAAGGGAGGGAGCCGCCTCGTGGCCAGCGCAGTACCTGCTCCGGGACTGGGCAGCAAAACCGAGGTGCAGCAATGGCAGGCCAGGCAGGCGGCAGCCCCTCCGGGGGGGGCCGGCACGCCGTCCGCGGCCGGCGAACCAGCACACACCGTTGCAGATGGGGCCGCGGCGGGAAGATCCGGGCACCCCAAGGTCGTGGAGGCGGGAAGCAGCAGGCCCCCTGCCACCAGCCACGCGATCCAGACCCATTGTATCGCAGCGGCTCTCGTCACCTCGGCCCTCCGCAGGGTGATGGGACCCAGCTACCGTAGGGAACCCAATCTTGCCTGTCAAGTACGGCTCCGCCACCCCCGGCGTCGGGGGGCCGGGCCGGCTCCTGCCTCCTGGCCCCTCGGCCTGGGAACAGGCCCCACGCCCTGGCAATCTTTCCGAAGGAACGAGTAGCATGGGCCGATCAAGGAGGTCCCGCGGGCCCCAAAGGAGTCCTGACCGGTGCGAATCGCTACCCGGTTGTTCCTCTACATCTTCACGCTCGTCGTGCTCGCTGCCGCCGCCCTCGGCCACGTCTCGGTGCAGGACGAGAAGCACCACCTGATCGAGGCAACCCGGTCCAAGGCGTGGATCCTGGCCCGGGCCCTGGCCTCGGTGCTGCGTTACTACCACCCCACCGATCCCACGGTGGACCTGGAGCAGATCCTGGCCGAGATCAGCCCGTTCGAGGGGCCTGCCGTGCCCTCGTTGCGGTTCTACGACCGGGACGGAAACCTGCTGAGCCTGGCCTGCCCCAAGTGCGGCGACCCACCCCTGCCCCACCAGCCCCTCGATCCGGACCGGGTCGGCACGAAGGGCCAAGAGCAGGTGCGGGAGGTGGGAACCGACCGGTTCCTGAGTGTGGTGCAGCCGGTGCGGAGTCCGGACGGCACGTTCCTCGGCGCCGTGGAGGTGATCCTTCCCCTCCGCCACATCGGCGTGATCCTGTCGGGGGTGACGAGACGGTTCCTCCTGTTCACCTCGGCCGTGGCCGCCCTGCTGGGCGCGGTGATCTTCCTGATCAACCGGCTCAACATCTCCCTGCCGATCCGACGGCTCAAGGAGGCCTCGCGACGGCTCGGCGAGGGCGACCTGACCCTGCGCATCGACAAGACCGGCGTGGCCGACCTGGACGAGCTCGTGGACGAGTTCAACCGCATGGCCGCGAGGCTCGAGGAGCAGAGCCGACAGAGGGAGGAGTTCTACCGCGAGAAGCTGAGGCTGGAGCGGGGCCTGCGTCACGCCGAGCGGCTCGCGTCGATCGGGCAGCTGACCTCGGGGCTGGCCCACGAGATCGGCACCCCGCTCAACGTGATCCTAGGCCGAGCCGAGCAGGTGCTGGCCCGGCTCGGCCCCGACGATCCCAACCGCAGCCCCCTGGAGGCCGTGGTCCGCCAGGTCCGGAGGATCACCGAGACCATCGACCGGCTCCTGGCGTTCTCCCGCAAGTCCGGCCGGGCGCTGGGCGAGGTCCGGCTGCGGGACGTGGCGGAGGAGGCGTTCTCCCTGTCGAGGCTGCGCGCCAAGCGCGACCGAGCGGAGGTGCGCCTGGAGCTCACCGGCTCGGACGAACGCATCCGGGGGGACGAGGCCGCCCTACGCCAGATGTTCGTGAACCTGATGCTCAACTCCCTCCAGGCCATGCCCGGGGGGGGAGCGGTCCGGGTGACGATCGGGCAGGACCCGGACGGCCCGGCCGACCGCCTCCGGGTCGTGTACGAGGACGAGGGCCCGGGCATCCCCTCTGAGATCCAAGAGAAGGTGTTCGACCCGTTCTTCACCACCAAGGGTGTGGGTGAGGGCACCGGCCTGGGGCTGTTCATCGTGGCCAACATTGTGGACGAGCACGGGGGAGACATCCGGGTTGAAAACGCCGCCGGGGGTGGGGCCCGGTTCGTGATCACCTTCTCCCGCACCGGCCCGGACGAAGGAGCAACAGCATGAGCCGCGATCCGCGCATCTGCATCCTCGTGGTGGAGGACCAGGACGACATGCGCGACTACCTCCACGACATCCTGGCCGAACGGGGCTACCCCGTGGAGACGGCGGCCACGGGACGGGAGGCCTTGGAGCGCCTGGAGCACGGGGCGTTCCACCTGGTGATCTCGGACATCCGCATGCCCGAGATGGACGGGGTTGCGCTCCTGGACGCGGTCAAGGCCCGACCGGGGTTCAGCCCGTTCGTAATCCTGATCACCGCGTTCGGCGACATTGAGGACACGGTGCGGCTGATCGACCGGGGGGCCTACGACTACATCATCAAGCCGTTTCGTATGGAGCAGATCCTCATTGCGGTGAAGCGGGCCGAGCGGGAGCTGCGCATGCGCCAACGGGTGCAGGAGCTGGAGGCCCGGGTCGCGGCCGGCCCAGGCCCAGGAGGGCTCATCGGCCGCAGCGAAGGCATGCGCAGGGTGTTCGCCTTGATCGAGAAGGTGGCCCCGGCCGAGGGCAGCGTGCTCGTGCAGGGGGAGACCGGCACCGGCAAGGAGCTCGTCGCCCGGGCCGTGCACGAGGCCTCTCCCCGGCGGCAGGGGCCGTTCGTGGCCGTGAACTGCGCCTCGATCCCCGAGGGCCTGCTGGAGAGCGAGCTGTTCGGCCACGAGCGCGGCGCGTTCACCGGCGCGGTGCGGTCCAAGCGGGGGCTGTTCGTGGAGGCGGACGGCGGCACCCTGTTCTTAGACGAGATCGGGGAGATGCCCCCCGGCACCCAGGCCAAGCTCCTGCGGGCCCTGCAGGAGCGGCGGGTGCGCCCCGTGGGCGGTACCGCGTTCTACCGGTTCGACGTGAGGGTGGTCGCGGCCACGAACCGGAATCTTTTGGACACAGTGAAGCAAGGGCGGTTCCGGGAGGACATCTACTACCGCATCGCCACCTTCCGGATCGACGTGCCCCCCCTGCGGGAGCGGCGGGAGGACATCCCCCTTCTGGTAGAGACGTTCCTGGCCCGCCACGCGGCCCTCGGCCGGAAGGTGTCGTTCACCTCCGAGGTGCTCCGGGCGTTCCTGGACTACTCGTGGCCGGGCAACGTGCGCGAGCTGGAGAGCGCGGTGGAACGGTGCGTGTACGTGTGCGAGGGCGGACGGGTTCGGCTGGAGGACCTGCCGGAGGAGATGCTCCGGGACCTGCGGCCGCCGGAGCGCTTTCCCTGGCCCAAGGACAAGCCCCTGGCCGAGATCGAACGCGAGTACATCCTGCACGTGCTCCGGCGATGCAGGGGCAACAAGGTCCGGGCCGCCCGCATCCTGGGGATCAACCGCAAAACCATCCAGCGCAAGCTCGCGGACGAGGATGCTGGGGAGTATTAGCCCGGCGACAAGATAGGCGCGCTCCGTCGGGGAGGGCGGGGGAACCGCCCGGCCAATAGCCTGCGACATTTTATCCCACATGTCCCTTTTTGGGACTGAAAGGCGGGGAAGCTAGGAGGCTGGAAAGCGGGAAGGCCGAAAGCCAAGCTCCCGGCCTGCACCGTCGGCCCTGGCCCGATGCCCAGCTGCCCGGCCGCCCAGCCCCCTTGGCACGCCTCCTGCTAAGCTCCTCCCCTTCGGTGCAGTCGGCCGACCGAGCCGAAGCTGGCCGGTGAGCCTCCCGGCTTCTCGGTCTCCCTGATTTCTAGCCTTTTCGCCCTGCAGCCTTATCCACCCGGAGGATCCTCGGATGAAAAGGTCCACCCGCAAAATCCTGGTGGGAGTCCTCGTGGTGGCCGTGGGCGTGGGGATCCTGATCTACCGGGGCATCTCCACCACCAGCGCCTACTACCTGACCGTGTCCGAGCTCAGGAGCTCCCCCACCGGCCTCAAGCTCACCGACCAAGACCCCGTGCGGGTGGGGGGCGAGGTGGTGGACGGCACGGTGCGCTACGACCAGAAGCGGCTGGTGCTGGAGTTCGCCGTGCGCGACGCCGAGGCCCCGGACGAGCAGATCAACGCCCGGTACGAGGGGCCCAAGCCCGACGCTTTCAAGCCCGATATCGAGGTGCTGCTCGAAGGCACCTACGCCCGGGCCCAGAACCTGTTCCGGGCCGAGAACCTGCTGGTGAAGTGCCCCTCCAAGTACCAGTCGGAAGGGGAATGAGGTCTAGGGCCTCCGGCCCGCTGGAAGGCGTAAAGGCTGGAAGTCTAGGAGGCTGAAAACCTTTTTCATCTTCGAGCAGTTATGCAGGGTTGCGCCAAAGGCCGGGGGCAAGGGACCTGTCGGAGAGCCGGGTGCGGCCCCTTAGCTCGCCGCGCAGCGCCTCTGACGCTCGGACCGCGAAACGGCTTGGATTCCACCGGGTTGTCATGAAATCAGCTCTTCTGTCCCGTGCCTGCGCGGCGAATCTCAATGCCCGGCTTCGCGCCCGGCCGGAGGCAGGTCCCTTGCCCTGCCCTCCGAGGCGGCGCGTCTATTTTGCCGCCGGGTTAATACTTTTTCGCGAACAGGCCGCCTCGCGGCCTACCCCAGCTGTTCCCTGTCGATTGTCACCTGACGAGGAGGAGATCTCCCTTGGTCACCTTCGGTAACCTCTCCCAGTTCGGGGCCCTCGCCTTCTCCCTGCTGGCCATGGTGCTGCTGGTGACGGGGGTCGTTCGCAACGACCTCCGGTGGGTCCGCGCCGGGAAGCGCAGCTTGGTGGGCGTGGCCGTGCTGGCCACCGGTGCCTCGGTAGCGCTCGGCTACCTGTTCCTCACCGACGCGTTCCAGGTGGAGTACGTGGCCTCCTACTCCGATCGGGCCCTGCCCGTGTTTTACAAGGCCACGGCGTTCTGGGCCGGGCAGAAAGGGTCGCTCCTGTTCTGGGCCTGGGTCCTGAGCCTGTTCTCTGCCCTGGTCATCCACAACAACCGGCGGGAGCCTGACACCCGGGCCACCCCTTACGTGTACCTGGTGCTGGCCGGCACCCTGGCGTTCTTTCTGTTCCTGTTGTGCGCCGTCACCAACCCGTTCGAGACCCTCGGGTTCGTGCCCCGGGACGGCCAGGGTCTAAACCCCATGCTCCAGAACCCGGGCATGGTGTTCCACCCGCCCACCCTGTTCCTGGGGTACATCGGGTTCACGATCCCGTTCGCCTATGCGGTGGCCGCTATGGTCACCGGGAGCACCGATGCTTCCTGGATCCGCAAGACCCGGGCCTGGAACGTGCTGTCGTGGATCTTCCTGACCGTGGGGATCATCCTGGGCGGGCAGTGGGCCTACGTGGAGCTGGGGTGGGGCGGGTACTGGGCCTGGGACCCGGTGGAGAACGCCTCGTTCATCCCGTGGCTCACCTCCACGGCCTTCATCCACACCGCCATCATCCAGGAGCGGCGGGGCATCATGAAGGTCTGGAACATGTCGCTGATTCTCCTGACCTTCGTGCTGTGCATCTTCGGGACGTACCTGGTGCGAAGCGGGGTCCTTCAGTCGGTGCACGACTTCGGCGCCACAGGGCTCGGGGGGTACTTTCTCGTCTTCATCGCGGTCACCCTGCTGGGCGGCATCTACCTGATCGCCGAGAGCTACGGCGAGCTCAAGACCCCCGGCGCCCTGGAGTCGTACCTTTCCCGGGAGAGCACCTTTCTGTTCAACAACGTGATCCTGCTGGCCCTGGCGTTCGCCACCTTCTTCGGCACCGTGTTCCCCCTGATCTCCGAGGCGGTCACCGGCAACAAGGTCACGGTGGGCCCGCCGTTCTTCAACATGGTGAACACCCCCCTGTTCCTGGTGCTCCTGCTGATCACCGGCGTGTGCCCCTTGATCGGGTGGAGGAAGGCATCGCCGGCCAACCTGAGGCGCAACTTCCTCCGACCGGCGGTGGCGGCCCTGGTGGCCGGAGGGGCGTTGGTCGCGCTCGGGGTCCGGGAGCCCTACGCCCTGGTGGCCTTCACCCTGGCCGGGTTCGTGGCGGCCACCATCGTCCAGGAGTTCGTAACGGCCGTGGGCTCGCGCCGGAAGCTCACCGGGGAGTCCTCACTCATCGCAGGCTTTCGGGTGCTGTGGCGAATGCGCCGGCGCTACGGCGGGCACCTGGTACACCTCGGCCTGGTCCTGATCGTGGTGGGCATCACCGGCTCCTCAGCCTATAAGCTGGAGACCCAGGCGACGCTGGCCCGGGGCGAGGCCTTGCACATCGGCCGCTACGAGCTCAAGTACGAGGACTTCAAGACCTATCAGAAGTTCAACCGCACGGTGTACGCAGCGGTGCTGGGCGTGTACAACGGCGGAGAGCGGATCGGGCAGCTGGATGCCGAGCGCCGTTACTACGTGAACGCCCGGCAGCCCACCACCGAGGTGGCTCTACGGTCCACCCTGGTCGAGGACCTGTACGTGACCATGCCCGGCATCGGCAGGACCGGGGAGATCACCCTCAAGGTGGCCGTGAACCCGCTGCTGATCTGGATCTGGATCGGCGGGGGGGTGATGGTGCTCGGGGGCGTGCTGGCCATCATCCCCTCCCGGAAGAAGAGGAGGGCGCCATGACCCGCAACGTCGTGTGGTTCGCCGCGCTATGGCTTCTGGCCGCCACGATCATTCCGGCCCGGCCGGCCCTGGCGCTGACCGAGACCGAGGTGGCCGAGGGCCTTCTGTGCTACGCCTGTCCGGGCGAGCCCCTCACCGCCGACCGGTGCCGGGGCGGCGACCAGATGCGGGCCACCATCCGCCGCATGATCGCCGAGGGCAAGACCAAGCAGGAGATCCTGAGCTACTTTGCCCAAGAGTTCGGGGAGGACATCCTGACCTACCCGCCCAAACGGGGCTTCAACCTGGTGGCCTACGTGGGGCCGTTCGTGGGCCTTCTGGTCGGGGCGGCCGTGGCCGCGGTGGTGGTGCGGCGGTGGAGCTCGGCCGGCCGGCGTCGGTCCGAACCCCGGGACCCGGGCTCGGCCCCTTCCCGGCTCGACGAGAAGACCCGACGCCGCATCGAGGAAGAGCTGTCTCACCTGGACGAGGAGGCGTGACCCATGGCCGTGGCGGTGTTCTGTGCTCTGATGCTTGGGCTCCTGGTTCTCACCGCGGCACCCCTGTTCGGGCCCCGCGAGGCCCTGGTGGCCGCGGACGACGCCCGCCGCCAGCGGCTCGAGGCCATGGAGCAGGAGAAGAAGGGCTACCTCAAGGCGATCAAGGACGTGGAGTTCGAGCGTGCCACCGGCAAGATCAGCGAGGAGGACTTCCAGGAGCTGCGGGAGTTCTATGCGCTCAAGGCGGCCGAGGCCATGGACGCCCTGGAGCGGCTGGAGCAGGAGGCGCGGGGTGGCCGCAGGCGCGGGTGAGCCGTTCCTCACGGTGGAGGGCCTGCGAAAGACCTACGGGGGTACCGAGGCCCTGCGAGGCGTGAGCTTCACCCTGGACGAGGGGGAGTTCCTGTGCCTGTTCGGGCCCAACGGCGCGGGAAAGTCCACCTTGCTCAAAATCCTGGCCACCCTGCTCCGGCCCACCTTGGGCACGGTACGGATCCGGGGGTTCGACCTGGAGGACGACCCTGAGGCGTTCCGGGCCCGGCTGGGCCTGGTGTCCCACCAGTCGTTCCTCTACGACGACCTGACGGCCCGGGAGAACCTGGAGTTCTACGCCGGCCTGTACGGGGTGACCGATCCGGCCGGCCGGGCCGAGGAGCTGCTTCGGCAGGTGGACCTGTACGACCGACGGGACTCGCCCGTGGGGGCGTTCTCGCGGGGCATGCAGCAGCGGCTCACCATCGCCCGGGCCCTGGTGAACGACCCGGACCTGCTGCTCCTGGACGAGCCCTACACCGGCCTGGACGAGCACGCCGCCTCGCTGCTGCGGGACCGCCTTGGGGCGCTCCACGACCGGCGGCGTACCATTGTCATGGTCACCCACAACCTGCGCCGGGGCATCGAGTCGGCCACCCGCCTGGGCATCCTGTCCCGGGGCCGACTGGTGTTCCTATCCCACCGCGACGAGGTGGACGCCGAGGGGTTCGAGGACACCTACTTCCGCTGCATGGAGGCGCCGTGAGCCGAGCCTGGTTCCTGTACCGGAAGGACCTGCGGATCGAGCTCCGGAAGAAGGAGTCCGGGGCGTCCATGACGTTTTTCGGGGCCCTGGTGCTGGTGATCCTGAACGTGGCCCAGGGGCCGGGGCGGAGGCTCACCCCCGAGACGGCGGCCGGCGTGCTGTGGGTGGCGGTGATCTTCTCGGCCGTGCTGGGCCTGGGCCGGGTCTTCGCCCGGGAGAGGGAGAACGGGTGCATCTCGGCCCTACTGGTGAGCCCAGCCTCGCCAGGCACGGTGTTCGCGGCCAAGGCGTGCGTGAACCTGACCCTGATGATCCTCTCCCAGGCCGTGCTGGTGCCGGTGTTCTTCGTGCTGTTCGGGACCGGCCTGACCGGGGGGCCCCTGGCGCTGGTGCCGTCGCTCCTGCTGGTGGACGCTGGGTTCTCGGCCGCCGGCACCCTGCTCTCGGCCGTGTCGGCCGGAACCCGGCGAAACGAGGTGCTCCTGCCGATCCTCCTGTTCCCGCTGATCCTTCCCCTGGTGGCCCTGGCCGTGAAGGCCACGGGCAGCGCCCTGGCGGGCCGGGCCTTGGCGGAGCGGCTGCCCTTGCTGGAGCCGCTGGCCGCGTTCGGCCTGATCTACGCTGCCGCGGGCTACCTCCTGTTTCCGTTCGTCGTGCGAGAGGGGTGAGACCGTGACCTCCCGACGTGTTCCCCTCCTGCCCCTGCTCTCGAGCCTGCTGTTGCCGGCGGCCGTGGCCATGGTGTTCTTCTACGCACCCACCGAGCGCACCATGGGAGTGGTGCAAAAGATCTTCTACTTCCATCTCTCGCTTGCGGCGGTCGCGTTCCTCTCGTTCTTCGTGGCATGCGTGGCAGGGGTGCTGTACCTGGTGAGGCGGGAGCGGCGGTGGGACGCCTGGGGCGCGGCCGGGGTGGAGGTGGGGGTGGTGTTCACCACCCTGGTGTTGGTCACCGGCTCCCTGTGGGGCCGGCCCATCTGGAACACCTGGTGGACCTGGGACCCAAGGCTCACCACCTCGCTGATCCTGTGGTTCATCTACACCGCCTGCCTGATCTTGCGCTCGGCCGTGGAGAACGAGACCCGCCGGGCCACCTACGCCGCGGTCATGGCCATTGCGGGGTTCGTGGACGTGCCCGTCGTGTTCCTGTCGGCCCGGCTGTTCCGGAGCATCCACCCCACGGTGATCCGCTCCGACTCGGTGGGCCTGGAGCCGGCCATGATCGTGACCCTGGTGGTGTGCATGGCCGCCATGCTGGTGTTCTGGGCGGCTCTGGTGCGGCTGCGCTACGGCCTGCACCTCCAGGAGGCCGTGGTGGGGGATCTGGAAAGGAGGCTGGGGGAAAGCTAGGAGGCCGGGACGTTAGGACGTTGGAAGGCTGGGAGGCTCGAGGCCAGCGTCGACACGGCCGCCCCCTGTCCCCCGTCCTCTGAATTCTGCATTCTGACTCCTGACACGGAGAGCGAACAATGACCAAGCAGACGTTCGTGGTGTTGGCGTACATGGCCATCTGGGGCGGGCTTTCCTTGTACGTGGTGGGGCTCGCCCGGAGGCAGACACGGCTGGCCCGGCAGATCCAGGCCCTCGGGGAGCGGCTCGGCCGCGGGGAGGAGTAACCATGGAGGCCGTGCGCACCCGCAGGGAGGCCGTGACCCTGGGGTTCTTCGGGCTGGTGGTGGTGGCGGTGACCCTGATGACCGTGTACCAGCTGGGGGGCGGGGCACCCAAGGGCCGCGACGCCCACGTCCAGGACCAGACCGCCGCCCTCCGGAACCAGGCGGCCCGCCTGGAGGCCGCCCTCCAGGCCAGCCCCAACGACCTGGAAACCCTGGTGGCTCTGGGCGACACCTACCTGGAGCTTCGGCAGGGCCGCAAGGCGCTGGGCGTGTTTGAGCGGGCCGAGGCGCTCGCCCCAAACGACATCCACGTGCTGAGCGACCTGGGCACGATCTACCAGCAGACCGGCCGGTACGACGACGCCCTGACCAAGTTCGGCCGGGTCGTGGAGCTGGACCCGAGCCGTCTTGGGGCCGTTCTCCACATGGGCATCATCTACCGCTACCGCAAGGGCGACGACGCCAAGGCCCTGGAGATGTTCAAAAAGGTCCTGGAGGGCATGCCCGATCCCCGGCTCGCGGAGATGGCCCGCCGCGAGATCGCCAAGATCGAGGGAAAGGGGGCCGGCAACCCGTAGCGCGGCGGCCCCCTCGAGCACGAGCGCCCCCGTCCCGGCAAACGGGACGGGGGCGCTCGTTGGTTCGGGATGGCGCGGTCAGTTGGCGTTCAGGAAGTCCGCCACCGCCTGGATCTCGGCGTCGGTCAAGGCGTTGCCCATGTGGCTCGTGCCGCTGCCGAACATGGTGGATATCAGGGACCCCTTCCCGGAGAGACTCGGGGCGAACCCCATGGTGTCGTAGGTGCCCAGCACGTGGCAACTGACGCAGATGCTGTCGTACACCGCCTGACCGTTCGTTGTGGTCGTGGGCTGCGCGCCGGTGTCCGTGTCGGACGATAGGAACGCCGACAGATCCGCGGCATACGGGACCAGATCGGGGAACATCGGCATCCCCGTCTCCTGCCCGCCACCGTCGGACTCGTGGCTGTCGTCGTCCCCCATGGCGTCTTCGTGATCCTCGCCCTCGTCCTCACCCCGGAGGAGCACCTCGGCCAGCTCGTGGGCCGACACGCCCCGGATCGACTCGCCCGAGGTGCCGCCGGAGCCGTCGTCGCCGTGGCAGGCGACGCAGCCGTTGTCCACGAACACCCCGGCGCCCACGGCCGCATCCCCAAACTGCCCCATGCTCCGGTCGTCGTCCACGCCGTCGTTATCGTGGTCGTACCTCATCGCGTCCTCCGTGTCCGCCACACCGTCGCCGTCGTCGTCCTCGTCCTCCCGGTCGGCCACTCCGTCGTTGTCGTGGTCCTTGGAGGTGTCCTGCCCGGCCACCCGATCCCGGTCGTCGGGGATGCCGTCGTTGTCGTCATCCGAGTCGGCAAAGTCCGGGATGTGGTCTCCGTCGTTGTCCTCGGGCTTCTCCATGTGCTCGGCAGGCACCAGAGGATCGCCGTCCCCCTCCATCTCGACCGCCCGGCGGCTTGGGTCCACGTCGAGGGTGCCCAGCGCCAGGTGGCCCACCCCTGCCGGCACCTCGAAGTCGGCCCGGCCCGCATCCGGGTCGTACACCGCCCCGCCCAGAGGGCCCATGGAGTCGCCCACCACGACCACGTAGGTATGCCCCGCCGGCACGTGCAGCTCGAACGAGTCCCCGGCCTGGAGGCCCTGGGCCGAGTCCTGGACGGTTCCGGTCTCGTCCACCGCTTCCACGTAGAAGTCCCCTGACGTGGCCGCCACCGTGCGGGCGGCTACCCGGACAGCCCCACCGGTGCCCAGGATGCCGGTGAGCGTGGCCGTGTCGGCCGACGTCCCGCTCCCGCTCCCCCCGCCGCAGGCGGCCAGCAGCAAGGCCAGACCCAGTGCCGTTCCGATCCGTAGTCTGTTCATGGTACCCTCCTCGTGCGTGTTGTGCGTGCGGGCCCGATGGTGGCCCGCGGGTTGCGTTTGGCCCCGCCCGGCTCCGGCCAAGAACCCGGGCGGGGCCGCCTTTTGTCGCTCTTGCCAGGTTGCATTTAAACCCATTAGACCCCCGAGCAGAGGGGCAAGGGACGTCGGTCTGCCACGCCCTACCGAGAGAACAAAGTTAACCATTGGGGCCCTTATACAAGGGACCTGCCGGAGAGCGGGTGCGGCTCCTTAGCTCGCCGCGCAGCGCCTCTGACGCTAGGACCGCGAAATGGTTCGGATTCCGGTGAGTTGCCATGAAACCAGATCTCCAGTTTCGTGCCTGCGTGGCGAATCCCAATGTCCGGCTTCGCGCCCGGCCGGAGGCAGGTCCCTTCCCCCGCCCCACGAGAACTCTCCGTTTGAACGCAGCTCGCTATCAGTCGTCGTGTTCGCCCTCGCCCCCGAACTCCACCGTGCGGGCGACCAGGATTCCGTTCTCCACCATGCCCTCCACCTCGACCCGCACGCCAGGCGCCAAATCCGCCGCGGTCCCCCCCTCGAACCTGGCCCCTGAGGCGTCCACCGTGGTTCCGTCCAGGGTGAACGTGGTGCCGTCCACCGTGTTCACCACCCCGGCCACCTCGGCCTCGTGCCCCTCGGGCAGAGCGTACTCCTCGGGCTCGACCCGATCCGCGCGGAGCAGGTCTCCGTCCAGGTGTCCGTAGACCTCGACGGCCCCCCCCTCCGTGGGCAAGCGCATGGCTCCGGGCACGTGGACCCGCTGAGAGCCCACCCAGAACGTCCGCTCCCCGCTGTCGAGCCCCTGGACCACACCCTTCACCTTCACCTCGTCCGTCTCCGGATCGAACTCGGCCGCATCCTTAACCACCCGGACGAACGTGGCCCGCAGGCCTCCGTCGGGCTCCTCGAACCCGCTCACCTCCACCAGGTCGCCGTCCCCGGGCTCCATACCCCCTTCGAGCCGGGTCGAGGCCTCGATCCGCACGGGCCGGCCGAGGATCAGGAGATTTCCAGAGGCATCCGTCGCCGCCACGCCGAGCACCGCGCTCGAGTACTCCAGCCGTTCGGCCTCACCCGGGACGTACCCGGTCGGGGTCGTTTCCCCCGGACGGTAGGTGCCGGTGACCCGAACCACCATTCCCTCGCGCAGATCGCTCTCTCCGGCCGGAGCCCCGTCCACGGTCACCACGCTCTGGGAGCTCAGGTCGAACTCCACCCCGTTGACGATCACGCTGCCGAACCCCTGGATCGGCCCTTGGGCGGTCACGGCCACGCTGCCCGTGCCGCCGATGCCCCCGCCCGGCCCGCTGTCGAGCGCGGCCGTCCCACCCGCGCCCCCGCAGCCGGCCACAACCAACGCCGCCCCGATCAGGGCGGCCCACCTCACGATCCCCATGTGCCTTCTCCCGCGTCTTCATCGCCACCCTCAGGCTCCTCGTACCAGAACACCCCCAAGCGGACCCGGCGCCGGGGCCCGGGAGCCGATTCCGAGATCCGCTCGGCAAGCACCCGGTCCAGCACCTCCAGGACCCGCTGCCCCTCCAGGCCGGCCAGCTCCCGGACCGCCGGAACGGCCGAGGCCGGCACCCCCCGGTAGGCAACGTGCCGCTGGAACCACCGGTCCGGGGGCTCTGTCGTCAGGTTGTGGTCGATGGTACGAATCAGCGCGCTCACGTCCTCGCCCAGCACCGCCAGCTTCTGGGGCTCGGCCCCCTGGGGCAGGTAGGCCCGGGTCCGGAGCCGCACCCAGCCCTCCGGCAGCCGCTCCACCGTGGCGGTACGCACCAGCTCGTCCAGCACGGCCCGGGGCGGCACGTCCGCGCCGTAGCGGGCCACTAGCTCCGAGAAGCTCGGTCCCTCCCCCTCGAACGCCAACACGAGCGGCTCCCCCAGCTCGTTGCGGTACCGGGGCTCCCGGGTCCAGGCCGAGACGATCCGCGCGGCCCGGTGGAACCGCTCCACGTCCTCGGCCCGTGCCGGCGGAGGCATTTCCTGGAGCCGCTGGACCTCCTTGCGGGAAAGCCCTGTCAGCACGGAAACGCGTGAGCGGGTCTGCTTGCGACCCGGCAGCCGAAACTCGCGGGTGGCCACGTCCACGTAGGCCCACCGGGCCAGCTCGGAGAACACCGGGTACGGAACGCCGTGGCGCAGCAGAACCCGGACCAGGGCCCGAAGAATCGCCAGGACGGCGGCGAGCAGCGCTCGGTTGGAGGAGGATCCGGTCTCACTCATAATTTGGGATTTTATTCCCAAAAATACACCGAGTCAACCCCTTCCCGTAACTTCGGTCTACAGGTCGTCGGTCGACGGCCTTCGGTCTCCTGGCCCCCGGGGCAAGTGGCTCTCGCCAACCCGGCGGCGGGGGGCCTGTTAGAACGCCGGGCGTGGCCGTGGCAGTGGACAGAGTTCAGAATTCAGCCGCCAGGGGTCGGACTATGCGGTTTCCTCTGCTCCTCTGTCCTCCGGACCCCGGCTCCTGACCAGTGGACCCCATGCCCCTGGCGACAACGCCCCGGGCCAACGAGAGTGCCCCCGTTGCCCCGGCGCTGCCGGGCCTGGGGGGCGCCTCCCGCGGCGTTGACACCCTCCGAATCGCTCTGCTACTAAGGCGTTTCCCTTATCAGACCCACCGGCCCCCGTTCTCGGAGATCATGGGGGAACCATGGCCGAACCCCTTTCCGACCGCGTACTTCGTTTGCTCCTCACGGCCGAGCCCGCCGCCCTGTCGGGTCAGGAGCTGGCCCGACGGCTGGGGGTGACCCGGTCTGCGGTGTGGAAGGCGGTGGAGGAGCTGCGGGGAACGGGGTATGGGGTCGAGAGCCGGGCCGGAAAGGGGTACCGGCTGGACCGGGCCTGGCGGGGCCTGCGGCCGCCGGAGATCGACGCATCCCTCGCCACCGCCCGGCTGGGCCGTCCGGCCCGCTACCTTCCCCGCACCGGCTCCACCAACGCCGAGGCGGACCTGTGGGCCGAGGAGGGGGCCCCCGAAGGGGCGCTGGTGGTGGCCGAGCACCAAGAACAGGGCCGGGGTCGAAGGGGCCGGTCCTGGGCCGACATCCCCGGCCGCAGCCTCCTGTTCAGCCTGGTCCTGCGGCCGGCCCTCCCGGCGGCGGCCGTGCCTCCTCTCACCTACGTGGCGTCGGCCGCCCTGGCCGAAACCTTGACCACGTGGGTGCCCCGCCAGTCCGTTGAGATCAAATGGCCCAACGACGTGCTCCTCGGCGGCCGAAAGGTGGCGGGCATCCTCCTGGAGATGCGCGCCGAGGCCCAGGCTGCCCGACACGTGGTTCTGGGCGTGGGGGTGAACGTGGGAGGAGGCCCGGACGACCTGCCCGAGGGGGTCCGCGCCCTGGCCACCACCCTGGCGACCTGGGCCGCCCCCCCGACCCCCGACCGCCTGGCGGTGCTTTGCGGCTTCCTTCAAGCCCTGGAACCTCTGTATGATCGGTTCGTTTCCCAAGGCTTCGGGGCCGTGAGGGACGCGTGGACCCGGTGGTTCCGGGCCGCAAACCAGTGGGTTCGGATCCACACCCCGTCCGGCCCGGTGGAGGGCACGGCAGTGGGGCTCGACGACGGCGGCGCCTTGCTCCTCGAGGCCCCCGACGGCACGGCCCACCGTGTCTTGGCCGGCGACCTGCACTACGTGACCACGAGGTCTCCATGACCCAGCACCTTGAGCTGCTCCTGGCGGTGGACGTGGGCAACACCCACACCGTGTTGGGGGTGTTCGCGGACCGGGAGCTTACCGCCCACTGGCGCATCGCCACCGACGCCCGGAAGACCCCCGAGGAGCTCGGGGTGCTGCTGCGCAGCATGTTCGACCTGTCGGGGATCGAGATCTCCCGGATCACGGGGGTGGCGATCTCTTCGGTGGTCCCGGCGTTCACCCCCACCGTGGCCGAGGCCTCCCGGGAGTTCCTGCACCGGGACCCGTTGGTGGTGGGCCCCGGCATCCGCACGGGCATGCCGATCCGGTACGAGGACCCCCGGGAGGTGGGGGCCGACCGGATCGTGAACGCGGTGGCCGGGTACGAAAAGTTTCACCGGTCACTGATCATCGTGGACTTCGGCACCGCCACCACCTTCGACTACGTGGACGGAGCCGGGGCCTACATGGGCGGCATGATCGCGCCGGGGCTCCAGATCAGCATGGAGGCCCTGTTCGCCCGGGCCAGCAAGCTGCCCAAGGTGGCGCTCGAGCGACCGCCGCGGGTCCTGGGACGCAACACAGTGCACTCCATGCAGTCAGGCATCGTGTTCGGGTATGCCAGCCTGGTGGACGGGCTGATCGAGCGGCTCCAGGCCGAGGTAGGCGAACCGCCCCTCGTGGTGGCCACCGGAGGGCTGGCCCCCCTGATCGCGAAGGAGAGCCGACACATCCAGAAGGTCGAGGAGTTTCTGACCCTGGAGGGGCTTCGCATCCTGTATGATCGCAACGCGGGGTGATCTCGACCGGCCGACCCCCCCGATTTCACCGAGAAAGGAGCGGGCATGAAACGGTACGACGTGGACAAGATCCGCAACGTGGCCCTGGTGGGTCACGGAGGCAGCGGCAAGACCAGCCTGGGCGAGGGGATGCTCTACTTCGCCGGGGTGACCACGCGGTTGTGTCGGGTGGACGATGGCACCTCGGTGCTCGACTTCGAGCCGGAAGAGAAGGGTCACAAGTTCTCGATCTCGGCCGCCCTGGCCTGGCTCGAGCATCGCAAGACCAAGGTGAACCTCCTCGACACCCCCGGCTACGACGTGTTCCTGTATGAGGCCCAGGCGGCGCTCCAGGCCGTGGACGCGGCCGTGGTGGTGGTGGGGCCGGAGTCCGAGATCAAGTTCGAGACCGAGAAGGTCTGGCACACCGCCGACGAGCTGGGCCTGCCCCGGGCCGTGGTGGTGAACCGGTTGGACAAGGAGAACGCCCGGTTCGACATCGCCTTGGAGGCTCTGCGTTCGGCGTTCGACGCCTCGTTCGTGCCGATCCACCTGCCCATCGGGAAGGAGGCCGGCTTCCAGGGCTACGTGGACCTGCTCTCGGGCGAGGCCTTCACGTTCCCGGACGACTCGGGCAAACCCCAGGGGGGCTCCGTTCCCGACGACATGGCCGACGCCGTGGCCTCCGCCCGGGAGCAGCTGATCGAGCACCTGGTCGAGACCGACGACGAGCTTATGGAGAAGTACTTCGACGGCCAGGACATCACGCCCGCCGAGCTGGGTCGGGCCCTCAGGGCCGGGGTGGTCGGCCGGCAGTTCGTGCCGGTGCTGGTGGGGTGCGCCGCGAAGAACGTCGGGCCGGCCGCCCTCCTCGACCTCATCGTGGAGGCGTTCCCGAGCCCAGCGGACCGGGGCGGGGTGGAGGGCGAGGGGCCCGAAGGCGATCTGATCACCCGGCAGCCCTCGGGCGACGAGCCCCTGTGCGCCCTGGTGTTCAAGACCCTTTCCGACCCCTTCGCGGGCCGGCTGACCTTGTTCCGGGTCTGGAGCGGCACCCTGTTCTCCGACTCCAACGTGTGGAACGCCAACCGCCAGACCGAGGAGCGGGTTGGGCAGATCCTGGGCCTGGTGGGCAAGGACTCCAAACCTGTCTCCATGGCCGGCACCGGCGACATCCTGGCCGTTGCCAAGCTGAAGGAGACCCGCACCGGCGACACCCTGTGCGACAAAGCCAACCCCATCGTGCTGCCCTGGATCGGCGCTCCGGAGCCCCTCATGACCTACGCGGCCTACCCCAAGGCCCGGGGCGACGAGGAGAAGATGAACCAGGCTCTCCGGCGAATCCAGGACGAGGACCCCACCATCCAGGTCCGGCGTGAGGAGCAGACCCACGAGCTCCTGGTCTCGGGGATGGGGAAGCTCCACCTGGACATCGCGTGCGAGCGGATGAAGCGCAAGTTCGGGGCCGATATGGAGCTGCGCAAGCCCAGGATCCCCTACCGGGAGACCATCAAGAAGAGCACCAAGGTTCAGGGGCGTTACAAGAAGCAGACCGGCGGCCGAGGCCAGTTCGGCGACACCTGGCTCGCGATCAAGCCCCTGCCCCGGGGTGAGGGGTTCCGGTTCATCGACAAGATCGTGGGCGGGGCGATCCCCAAGCAGTACATCCCGGCCTGCGAGGACGGAGTCAAAGAGGCCATGGCGGGCGGCATCCTGGCCGGGTACCCCATGGTGGACGTGGAGGTGACCCTGTTCGACGGCAAGTACCACGAGGTGGACTCCTCGGAGATGGCCTTCAAGATCGCGGCATCCCTGGGGTTCAAAAAGGGCGCGGCCGAGTGCAGCCCGGTGCTCCTGGAGCCCATCATGGAGGTCACGGTCCGGGTGCCCGACGCGTACATGGGTGACGTGATCGGCGACCTGAACTCGCGGCGAGGCCGGGTGCTGGGGGTGGACCCGGAGGACGGGGTCCAGGTGATCCGTGCCCACGTGCCCCTGGCCGAGATGCTCGAGTACGCGCCGGATCTGCGGTCGATGACGGCGGGCCGGGGCACCTTCACCATGCGCTTCGACCACTACGAGGAGGTTCCGGCGAACATCGCGGAAAAGATCGTGGCCGAGGCCCGAAGCGAGGAGCAGGAATAGCCGGTGGCCGACACGCCGGAACCCCCCGACATCGAGCAGCCCCAGGCCCCCTCCCCGGCGGCGGGGGAGCCCCCGCAGCCCGCAGCTTCCCCAGCAGAGGGATCGGAGGGCGCCCCCCCGGGGCAGACCGAGGCCGAGGGAGACGTCCCGGTCGGCCCGTCGGGGACGTGGAAGCTGGGGGCGCTCCTCGTGCTCCTGCTGATCTTTGCGGGGGTACAGGGGGCGGGGCTCCTTCTGCGGGACCGACTGGAGGGCCGCACGATCCTCACGACCCACCCCCGGCCGCTACCGGCCGGGAAGGCAACGGTCCGCACCGACGACAGGTCGCGGTTCGGGCCGGACGTCCATGAGGTGGACGTGGCGCCCCCTGCCGACGAAGAGCCGGCCGGGCCGGAGGGGCCGGGCCCGACGAAGGCCTCGGCAGAGGCACAGGCCGAGCCCGGTGGGACCCCGGCCGCCGCAACGCTGCCGCCCTCGCCGGCCGAGGAGCCTGCCAGGCCGCCGGCTCCGCCGGCCGCGCCGGCGAGGCAGCCCGCCCGGGAGCCGACGGCTCCGGCCCGTCCACCTCAACCCGAGCGGTCGTTCGCCCTGCAGGCGGGCATGTTCCGGAGCCAGCGCTACCGCATGGAGACGGAGCAGCGGCTCCGCAAGCTGGGGTTCTCCACGTTTCTGCGCCGGACCCAGCGGGTCTCTAAGGGGTTCCGGCTCGTGCTCGGATCGGGGGACGGCCCCAAGGCCCGCCAGGCCTTGACCCAGCAAGGGTACCGGGTCGAGCCCCAGGGGCAGGTCCTTGCACACTTCTTCTTGAAGGCCGAGGCCCTCCGCGCGGCCCGGCTGCTGAAGGAGAACGGCATCCAGGCCCAGGTGGAGCCCTACGAGGGCCTGTTTCCCGTGTGGACCGTGTACGCTGGGCCGTTCACCCGGGCCGAGGCCGAGGCGGCCCGGGAGCGGCTGGCCCGGGAAGGTATGACCACGTATCTGCGGGAGCGTCCGTGACCGAGGTGGAGCGCTGGACCTCGCCCGAGGTCCCCGAACCGGCACGGCTGGCGGCGGCCAAGGGGATCGTTCCCCTGCCCCCCCACGCGCTGGTCACGGTGGTCGCCCGGCTGCTGGCCGACCCCTCCCCCCGGGTGAGGGAGACGGCGCAGGGGGCGTGGGCCGAGCTGCCCGCGAACGTGATCGGGGCGGCCCTGGAGAGCCAGGAGCTTCCCGGCGACGTCCTGGAACGGCTGGCCGGACGTAGCGACCTCCCCCGCCCCCTGGTTCTCCGGATCCTGCAACACCCGGGGTTGACCCCGGAGGCGGCCTCGCGGTTCGCGTCGTCGCCCGATCCGGAGATCGCGGCCCAACTGGCTCGGAACCACCGGCTTCTCGTCCAGGCCCCGGACCTGGCGCGCCAGGTGCTCCGGAACCCCATCTTGCCCCCCGAGGAACGGAGCCGCCTCGTGAGGCTGGCGGTCGAGGAGCCGGACGGGAAGCCCGGGAGGGAGGCCGCCGGGGCGGGGGACCCGAACGAGGCCGAGCTGCCCCCGGCCCTGCCGCCGGTGCTCGTGGACGACCAGGCAGCCCCGCCCGAGGCCGAGCCCGAGCGGGAGAACCTATACCAGATGGTGCGAGGCCTCACAGTGGCCCAGAAGATCCGGCTTGCCATGCTGGGGTCCAAGGCCGCCCGTCGGCTCCTGGTTCGCGACACGAACAAGGCCGTGGTGCGGGCGGTGGTGCAGAGCCCCAAGATCCGGGAGGACGAGGTCCAGGCCATCGCCCAGGACCGGACCGTGGCGGAGGAGGTGGTCCGGCTCATCCTCCAGCGCCGGGACTGGATGAAAAGCTACCCCATCCGGCTGGCCCTGTGCCAGAACCCCAAGACCCCGCTGCCCAAGGCCCTTCGGCTCCTGGAGACCCTTCAGGACCGGGATCTGCGGCAGATCGCAAAAAGCCGCAACGTGCCGAGCCCGGTGTCGAGCGGGGCCTCTCGAGTGTTGGCTCGGCGGGGAAGGATCTGAGAAGGTCCCAAGAGGGAGCGCCGAAGCCCAGAGGCTTGCCGCAGCGCCTCCCGAACGGAGCAGACGATGGCTGAGATCGTTTCGATCAACGTGAGCAAGACGAAGGGGGTTCGAAAGACCCCGGTGGACGACGCTAGGATCGGGCCCGAGGGCCTGGTGGGCGATGCCCACGCCGGCGACTGGCATCGTATGGTCAGCCTTCTCGCCCTGGAGAGCGTGGACAAGATGCGCGCGGCCGGCCTCGACGTGAACCCGGGGGACTTCGCCGAGAACCTGACCACCCGGGGGCTGGATCTTTTGGCCCTGCCCCTGGGCACCCGGATCCGGGTGGGCGCCGAGGTGGTGCTGGAACTCACCCAGCACGGCAAGGAGTGTCACACGCGCTGCGCCATCTACTACCAGGCCGGCGACTGCGTCATGCCCCGCGAAGGGGTGTTCGCCAAGGTGGTTCGGCCGGGAACGGTCCGGGTGGGCGATCCGGTCGAGGTGCTGAGCGGGGAGGCCGAACCGTGAGCCGGACCTGGAGGGTCGGGGTGCTGACCCTCTCCGACCGGGGCGCCCGGGGTGAGAGGGAGGACCTTTCCGGCCCGGCGGTGCGGGAGGCGCTGGTACCCGGCCCCTACCGGGTCAAGCGCCACGACGTGATCCCAGACGACCGGGGTCGGATTGCCTCGACCCTGATCGCCTGGGCCGATAGCGGGGAGATCGATCTCATCCTCACCACCGGAGGCACCGGCGTGGCCCCGCGGGACGTGGCTCCGGAGGCTACCCGGGACGTGATCGACCGGGAGGTGCCGGGCATGGCCGAGGCCATGCGGTGGGCCAGCCTCCAGAAGACCCCCCACGCCATGATCTCCCGGGCCGTGGTGGGCGTCCGGGGCAAGGTGCTCATCGTGAACCTGCCGGGGAGCCCCAAGGCCGCCCGGGAGAACCTGGAGGTGCTCTTGCCGGCCCTGCCCCACGCCATCGAGAAGATCCAGGGGGACCCCTCGGAATGCGGCCAGGACTGACCGCCCTTGTCGCTGCCGGCCTGACGTTGGCTCTGTCGGCCTGCGCCACGATCCCCTGGCCCCGGCGGGCCCCGCCCCGGGTGCTCCACCCCCAGGTGGGCCAGGTCCACGGGGAGGCTTGGATCCGGCCCCGCCACGCCCGGGAGGCCCGCCCCTTGACCGGCCCGATCCTGCTAGAGCCCGGCGACACCATCTTCACCGGCTCGCGGGGCAAGGTGGAGATCCTCCTCCCCGAGGGCGGGATTCGGCTCTTCGGCACCACCGAGGTGAGGGTGCCGTTCGCCTTCGAGGGCCGCACGCCGGTGTGCCGGGAGCTGAGGGTCGAAGAGGGAGAGGTGCTTGTACGCCGGTGGACAGAGGCGCCATTCCAGGTGCGAACCGACGCCCTCGAGATCGAGCTGCCCCGCCCGGTGACCGTGCTGGTGGCCCGCCGGGACGACACCGAGGCCGTAGAGGGTCTGGAAGGCGAGGCCGAAGCCCGCAACGTTTCGGTGCGGGGCCAAACCGTGGTCCAGCTCAAACCCGGCATCCACGCTGTCCTCGCTGTGCGCGAGGCCCGCCTCACCGTGGACACCCTTCGTCTCCCCAACCGGTGGCGCCAGTGGGAGAAGCCCGATACCTTCACCGCTGGCGTGCTTCCTCCGCCGCCGTCGTCCGCCGAGGCAAAGGGTGCTCCGCCCACCTCAGCCGGCCCTCCTCCCCGCGATTGAACCGAGGCCCCCGCCGCCCCCGGCGAGAAGACGATGCCTTGCCCAAAAAAGGAAAAATAAGTAACAAAGGTACGAACAGCAGGACAGTCCCCTTCCCAACCCACCCCATCCCCCCTACCAGGAAATAATATTCCCACATGAAGGCCGTATGTTTCTGAAGCAGCAAAAAGAGGAAAAGAATGTAACACATTTGTCCCAAAGATACCCATCCCCCCCCTTCCTCCCCGCTTCGGGCCGTTCTCCTACCCTGCGAGGGCACTTTTTTCCCGGACCGTCAAAGGGGTGGCCCCAAATTTGCTATGGGTAACGACACCAAACCTTTTGTCGTGGAGAAGGTGGGCGGGCAGCGACCCGCCGCAAACCCGCCGCGCACCCAACGCGTGGTGGAGGAGAGAGGATCATGGGACGTTTCAGGACGGGTATGGGTTGGATGGCCGCCGCCGCGTGGGCCGCGCTGCTGACGGCGGGCACGGCATGGGGCGGCACCATCCGGGACAACGGCTGGCTGGAGCTCGATCCGTCTAACGGGTCGGTGACCGGGGTTTCGATCACGACCGGGGCTCCCAACAACGACGACTTTACGGGGGCGGACAACCCGAACTCCGTGACCATTGGGAAGACGTTTTCGTCCATCGGCTACCTGGACATGGAGTTCGCGGTACAAGACTCAGATGGCGTCACAGAGTACTTTTTCTCTGAGGCGGTGGAGAACCAAACCGGCTCGACATGGACGGACTATCATATCGAGCTGTGGGTGTACGACCCCCAAGGGAATCTCGTTCCCTCCTCGGACTTCGACTTCCTGGACTTCAACACCGGCTCGGGGCAGGCGCCGGACCCTGTCCCGACCTCCGACGCATTCCTTGATCTGACCCACGGCGGGAACGAGATCCTTTGGGACGGAGGGGGCGTGGCACCCGGCGCCGTCGCGTTGTTTACCTTTTCCGTGGATGTGCCGGATGGGACCGAGGCTTTCGTGCTCCGCCAGAGACCGAGTGTGACCGTGGTACCGGAGCCGGCGTCCATGTTCCTGCTCGGCACCGGGCTGGCCGGGCTGGCCGGGGTGCTGCGCAAGAAGGGAAAGGCGTGAGGTAGAACCCAACTTCAATTTTACGGGGCTAGGGCCGAAAGGGATAACGGGTTGCACCCGCTATCCCTTTGTTGCTTCGACGGCCCGGCATCGTAGATCTCGGCCCGATCCAGGATGGGAGCGGGAGAGCCGAGGAGGTGAGCGTTATGAGGAAGCAAAGACGGCTAACGGCAGTCAACGTTGGCCTTGTGTGGGCTCTGCTCGTCCTGACGTGGGGCTGCGGGGGAGGAGGAGGCGGCGGCAGAGGGGGGAGAGGGGGTGGCTCCCCCTCCACCGCCAACGCCGCCCCTTCTGCCGACGCCGGCCCCGACCAGAGCGTCGAGACCGGGGCCGTGGTCACCCTCGACGGCTCTGCCAGCTCCGACCCCAACGGTGACACGATCTCCTA
>Ga0256830_1000108_pt1 | contig 72840 bp, 56 predicted proteins | sample 128326metaG_FD_190537 | JGI IMG/M metagenome (GOLD analysis project Ga0256830, IMG submission 190537) | Hydrothermal vent microbial communities from Lau Basin, Pacific Ocean - 128-326 | ecosystem: Environmental > Aquatic > Marine > Hydrothermal vents | place: Pacific Ocean: Lau Basin | collected... | reverse complement strand
CTGAGTTCTTCAGCAAGGTTCAATAATCCAACTTTATGTTTAATGATTTTATCGTTAGTATTTAACATGAGGGTTATCTCCATGGTTTAAATTTAAAGTTTGCACTTCAATCTAAACCGATAACCCTCACTTTTTTCAAGTGAAGTGTCAGATTAAGTCGAAACTAATACAAATTACCCGGGCTAACACCCTATGTGCGAATAAGTGCCAGCAGGTCTTGCAACGCTAGTTTAAATTTGGGGCCAGCATTTTTTGCTGCGTTTTCCCGGGCAGCCGTAAAATCACCCATTGCAGAATAGTCTAATGTCAATTTTCTCGCTTTAAGGAAAGTCTGCCATTTGTCGTAAAATTGATCGGCCTGGGCTCGCTCCTGTTCTGATTGAACGGACAACAGATAGTTATCCCACAATTTATCGATTTCACCATCAATTTTCTGGATATTGTCTATCGGCTCACGCGTTTCTTCAGGACGTGAAGAACTAGCTGCCAAAACTGCATTCATTCTTATTTGGGTGATACATTTGTGCATTTTATTCAGGGGAGTGCGCTCAACACAACTAAAAGCATCCAGTTCAGCATTAAGTTTTACCGCCTGCCCAAGCAAGCTGCGAATATTATCATTTGCATGATGAATGGATTGCGTGTTTTCCGTTGCAATACTTTCAATTCCGCCAACACTTTCTCTGACATTTTGAACGGCATCATTTTGCTCGTCTGTTGCCTCAGCAATTTCACTTGCCAATTTATCCAAAAAGCTTGCGCTTTCAGTAATTTCACCTAATATGTCCACAACTTTTTTGGTGAGTCCAACGCCACGATTAATCTGGTCCTGCCCTCTTTCCATATTTTCTACTGTTTTAGATGCGCTCTTTCGGATAGACCCAATTTTATCGATGACTTCTACGGTTGCATCTTGTGTTCTGGCAGCGAGGTTACGCACTTCATCCGCAACAACCGCAAAACCGCGTCCTTGCTCCCCGGCACGTGCGGCTTCAATTGCCGCATTCAGAGCCAGTAAATTCGTTTGCTCTGCAATACCTTCAACGACATTAATAATCGAATCGATTTCCTGAGATTGACTTTCCAGATTGACAATCATCTCCAACGCTCGATTAAAGTGCTCCTCCACTAGGGAAACACTGTATTCAGCATCTTTTATGGAAGACTCACCCTGAGTAGCCAAACCATAAACCTTACTGGAATCCGATTGCGCAGCAACCGCATTTTCTGCTATTTGAGCGACCCTTACGCTAAGTTGCTCTATCGTTTGAGATACCGCGCTTGTCTGTACGGTTTGTTCGTCGATGGAACACGCCATTTGCGATGAACTAGCCGAAATTTGCGCACTAGACTCGAACAAGCTCTCAGTATTTTTCCTTGCACTAGAAAGCGATGTGGTAAGGCTATCCAAAAACCTATTCACTCCTTTCGCAACTATCGCCCACTCCGTATTACCGGTAGTCAACGCACGCACACTGAGATCTTCCTCCCTTTGTAACATGTCGACGACAGCCATCATCTGCCTCGCTTCTCGCTTAAACCGATGTGTTGTCAACAATGCCATGCCAACACAAATCACACTGCCTATTGCAGAAATCAATAATGCAATGCTGCTGGAGAAAGACACTGTCGATACCGTTCCCAGCAGTATCGTCACTATCGCAGCTGCGGTAAGTGCCCATATCCTCGAAATATATGTCATTGATGAATTCCTGAAAAATACCAACTAAATTGACTTAATAAGTTATCGGCAGCTTTGCCTAGGTTCTAAAGCCGATAAAAATGGCAACTATGATCCATCAGGTATTGTGTATTCGTCTTCAACTAATGTCACTGGGAACATGAATGTGTTTAGATACGGTCGCAATACATCGCAGCACTCACACCCACTACAGGAAAGGAAGTCAACTGAGTTAGGACATCTTCTGCGCTTAGTGCCACGCTTTTTCAGCATAACCTAGCCATTTAAATCAGGAAGAATTAGGGTTTCCTTAGGCAATAAATACTGTATTTCCTGAAACGAAAATTCAATTATGCATTGTGCATATGGTTCGGAATTCACTAAAATTGGTGCCTTGGAAAGATTATAAAGCCGTCACAGCAGATTTTAAGTGTATTTATCAATCTGCTACGGAAGAAAACGCGCTATTGGGGTTAAACCAATTTTCAGAGTGCTGGGGCAACAAATACCCACAGATCAGCAAAAGCTGGCAAGCACACTGACAGAACCTCAATACGCTGTTTGTATATCCTCAGGATATTCGTAAGGTCATTTACACGACCAATGCGATTGAATCCCTAAATAGTGTCATTCGTAAAACGACAAAAAAACGGAAACTGTTTCCTAGTGATGACTCAGCGCGTAAGGTCGTCTATCTTGCCATTCAGGAAGCATCAAAAAAAATGGGCTACATACATGTAAAATATGAGACCCAATTCAGTAAACCAAGCTTTGGCCTACCCTTTGTCCGAAGGTTTTTTATAAACCTGCGCCAACCAAACAGCCGTTGTATTTTCGTACACTTTTTCAAACCCGGCTTCACTGACCCACTGTTCAATTTTTTTTGGGTCATGCACATAAGGCCTGAAGTCTGAGCAAACAAGCCTCATTAAAAATGCGCCAATGGAAACACCCACTTTCGTCAACAAACGATCTCGCGGATAAATCACCGCATATACACGCTGAGTCTTTTGCAAGCTTTTGTGCACCAGAGTATCAGCATCAGGATAACAACAAATGACCTTATCCAGCAGTGTCAAATCAGCGGGCATGATTTCGTCTGCTAGCGAGATAAAATCACCCTGCAAATATGCTGTGCGATCGGATATGTTTATCTGTTTCGCGCGATCTTTCGCTTGCGCAATCATATTGGCAGCCAGCTCAACCCCCACCGCACTTGCCGCACCATTTTCTAAAAGTGTTTGATGAAAATAGCCCACCCCGCAACCAATTTCCAAAATACTGCTATCTTGAAAACCGGCTTGTTTAATCCCCGCAAACAACTGTTTTTGAGGTGGCTCAAAACCTTTTCTTTCAAATCGCTTGCGGTAGCGCGCGGCAAAGAAAGAAAACAGACGGCCGGCAGATTGTGCATGGGGGCAACAGCATGACATATAAATATTCCTATCCGTAAATCAACAAGGTTAAGAGAATATACCCCGTTGTACGATACAAGCCAAACTTGCGATTTTACGAAAGTCGTACATGAAAAAACCCTGTTATGTCTCCATAACAGGGTTTGTCATTTCAGCCTGGTTAGTTAGCAAAATATAATCGAATCAGGCTGCCTGATCTTGCATGCTGGATCGAACGCGAATAATCACATCAACGCCATCTGCTTCCGTACCATCGGGTAAGGATGGAAGCGAACCGACACTTAACTCATCCGAATTTATGTCAAATAATTCATGAGTATCTATATTGTAAAAATGATGGTGATCAGCCATATTCGAATCGTAAAAGGTCTTAGTTGGATCGATAATCAATTCTTTAATCAATCCCTTGCGCGCGAACAAACCCAGCGTATTGTACACCGTGGCCTTGGAAACCTTGGCTTTTTCCGCGTTAACCACAGCCAATACCTGCTCGGCAGACATATGCTGTTTTTTGCTTAGTAAAATTTGCGCAATTTCAATTCGCTGAATTGTGGGCGAAATACGCCGTTCACGTAAAAGTCGAATAATTTGGGGCTTTGGCATTAATTCGTGCATATAATCACCGCATTTCTTGTCAAATATTGTAAGTTGATTTCTCACTGCATCGGCTCCTAATCAACAGAACTTAAGCAAATTTGCCAAAAAAAAACGGGGGCTTGTTGCACATCAAGGAATATAAGGCTGACATCAAAACACGTTTTTACATGCGGGCAAGTAAACGCAGAAAATAGCAACAATCTTTCATCAACCAGCCAAAAACGCTCTCGAGGCTATGGAATAGGCTGAATAATCAATGTCCGGGGTAGTTTTCAGGATTATATCACGCATTAACAAAGCGGACGCGGGCGCCAGTATCACCCCATTACGAAAATGGCCGCTATTCACAAACAAATCATGAATTTCGGGATGTTCACCGATAAATGGCGTGCCGTCAGGTGAACCGGGTCTTAATCCGGCCCAATGCTTGACAACAGGAAAACGCCCCAGATCAGGGCAAATTTCATCAACAAACGCCCGGAGTGTGGCCTCCCCTGCTTGAGTGGTCATCTTGTTAAAACCCACATCTTCCATCGTGCTACCAACGAGGATATGCCCATCTTTACGCGGAATAATATACTTGCCCTTGGCAAGAATGATCGAACTTAGTAAACTTTCCGGGGCCTTGTACAACAACATTTGCCCCCTGATCGGCTTAATATTAACCGATGAGGAATAATGCGAAGATAATAGTTTACCTGTCCAGGCACCGGCACAAATCACCAGCTTCGCGGCCCGCCACAGACCCTTTTCAGTACGGATTGAAAAAAGACCATCTGTCTGTTTTATAAAATTCAAAACCGCATTGTCAAACGAAAATACAACACCGGCTTTTTCCAGTGCCAATTTCAGCGACTTAATAAAACGGGGATTTCGAATTTGCGCAATTTTCGGCAAATAAAGAAATTGCCGATGCTTTTTGTGATTCCAGTCGGGAATTACAACGGCATCTTTAATGATGCGATCATCACCTGCATTGCCAGAAAAATAAGTTACCTTATTGTCATTCAACCACTGACGCGCGGCAACATCCACATCGTCCGCTAGTATATGCATGCCACATTGCCGATATTGTGGATCTATACCTGAGGCGTTATGAATTTCCTGTGCCAAAGACGGGTACAATTGCTGACTTTTAAACGCCAGGGTGTTCACTGAATCCGGGTATCGCCAAGGGTACAAAGGAGACAAAATCCCCCCTCCCGCCCAAGAGGATTCAGACGCAGACAGGGACTTTTCTATGATAACAACATCGACCCCGGTTTTTACCAAGCTGTATGCTGTCAACATGCCAATTAAACCACCACCTACGATGGCAACTTCTACCTGATTATTAATTACCGCCACCATAAAAAACGAAGACAAAACAAAAGACTCAAGAACTATCGGGCAAAAAACAAACGACAATTCACATGAATAATATATCCGTATGAGCAAAGCGAATTTTACACCAAATTCATGAAAAATATTTGCGGATATTGCTGGAATTTCGTAATTTTTTCAGTAGACTATTAGCTGATTACAATATGTTGTTGTTATCTATATTATTGTTGTCAAAACCAGACACTTTAAACGTCAAAAATAATAACAAAAAAACAATAAATCTGACCCTGGCAAATCATTCAGATCAATAAATCTGTTGCACCGGGTTAGTGTGGAAATGTGGGTATGTGGAGTCACTTTGTTTCAACCTTTGTAGTCAACTGTTCGAGCCCGGGTTCGAGCCACGCCTTTTCATCGCCCATTATTTTTACAGGCAAACACAGGGATAACACATCCCCAAAAAATCGACAACACGGCTTTACGCTGGTAGAAATACTGGTCAGTATTGGCATTGTTGGTATTCTCGCGGGTGTTGCCATACCCAATTATATGAGCTTCACCAAAAACCGGGATATATCCGGTGCATTAGCCTCGCTGATGAACGCAACAACCCAAATGGAAAAAGAATTTATCGACCGAAACAACTACAGCTGCGATGCCATGCAAGTTGCCAGTAAAAATTATGTTTTTTCATGCTCACTGAACAATGGCTATTTGATAACGGCAAGCAGCAGTGATAACAATTACGTCTATACTATTAACCAAAATGGTACCAGGAAAACCCTAAAATTTGACGGTAACACAATCAGCAATAGCAATAACTGCTGGAAAACAAGTGAAAACGGCTGTTACTAATGAACAACCTGCACAAGCACAAACAATTAAAACCTTCACCAAAACAAAGGCAGCGTGGCATTTCTTTGGTTGAGCTTTTAACTGTTGTCAGTATCGTGGGGATCCTGGCTTATATCAGTGCGCCTAGCTATGTTGAAGCAATTTCACTGCGCAACCTGAACACGGCAAAAACCACCTTGATTCAAACATTGTATCGTGCCAAAAATATTGCCAGCACAGAAAATACCATTGTGACTGTTACCACATCAAACAACCAGATCACCATAAACCCGGCAAACAATTCAAACAGCAACACAATTACACTACCTGAGAAAATTGTATTTTCCAGTGAAAACAACATTAACACCATTCAGTTCAACCCATTAGGTGAAGTAATTGTCACCAATAACCAGGGCACGGCCACGGTGCTTACCTCCAACCTGGGCGTGAGTATTCAGGCCCAGTCAAACAGCACAATACAAGAAACCATAACAATAACGCCCATGGGATTGATTCTGATTTTACCTCCAGCCACAACGGCTGTCGAAGAAACGGTGGCAGAATTATGACAATACCTTGCAACAGGCCATCAATGCCGCGAAAAAAATTAACCGAATCCGGTTTTACCCTGCTTGAGGTTATGGTGAGTATGCTTATTTTTGCCACCGGCATGCTTGGCGTCGCCTATCAAATGTCTCAAGGCATTAAAGCCACAATCAACACCAAGGTTCACTCTTCTGTCATGCAAGTGGCGTCTCAATCCATTGAGCCATTAAACAAAGCTGTACTGCTTGGCAATGATGAATTTGCCGCTGCACTGGCAACCTTAAACACTGACGAAGGTCTTTCCGCGCCGTTTGCGGACAGCAGCAACCAGGGAAAATTCACCGTCTCTCTTGACAGTGCCATAAATATCAAAAATCAATCATTGTTTAGCGTGGCAACTGACGGTAATGGAAATGTCATCAGCAACTGGAAACCACCTTATACTGTTGTACTCAAAATCACATATCCCATTGCTGACAGTAACAAACCATTAACTTTTTATACAACCCATGTTATTTCACCGAATTCCTGAAATGAGCAGCCCAGTCACTAAAACAGGTATCCGTAAAATCGTTCAGCAAAACGGTTTTACCCTGATTGAACTGATGATTGCCTCCACTCTGGCAACACTAATGTCTCTGGGCGTGCTCTCGATATATGTCAACCAGTCTGGCAACATATCTGCCGAAGAACAACGCAGTGCAACAGCACAAGAAGCACATCGGGCTTTTGACTTGGTAAGCCGCATGCTCCGTCAGGCAGAGCAAAACTCAATTGTCATTAATTACAACACTGGCAAGTCAGTCAATGAAAACAACGAACCCGAAATCAGCAATGACGCAATCACAATTGACTTTACATTACCGGCCAATCTGGACGTCTGGCCAAACACTCACGCAAACGGTGCACCCGATCGACCGGCGGTCAGGTTACGTTGGCATAACGGCACAGGGGAAAACCCCTACAAAATACAATTGGCAAACACAACCAGCCTTGACAATCTCGCGTCTGCGACACTCACAGATATTGCCGGAAGCGATGTAGGCTCTCTGGCACGTATTGTTAATCTGGATTTTTGGCCATTACTGGATCCGCGTACCCTGCAAAACGCCAGCACCGATGCACCGATTCACGGTTATATGCTCCGCGTCACTGCACGCGCTGCACAACCGGATATCACTTACAATGACGGTTCAACAGGACAATATAAAAACTACCGCACTTACACCACAACCGGTGTAATAGCACCGAGAAACTAAATGGCCCATAAAAACACCATGAGAATATCGACCATAAAAAAACAAGGTGGCTTTCGCAATCCACGAAAGCAGTCCGGTTATATTATTGTTGTCTCGATTATTTTACTCGGTGCCATGCTGGTTGCCACCCTACAATTTTTTGAACAAAGCAAAATCGATGTACAGGCATCCGGTTATAACAGGGATTCGGCCGAAGCACTGTTGCTGGCTGAAAGCGCTGCCAACATGCTTTATGGGCAATACGTTTTTGGGGAAGATATTGCCGGCACAAATGCCCCGGATAGAACAGAAGGCTTTAATGAAAATGACCTGCCAAACCTGCCATTAAGTTACATGTATTATCGTGGCCCTGAACCAGCCGCCGGCGCCGGGCAAGGTGCAGGCACGCCAAACATTATCGCAAATGCACTTCCCAGTATCTTGCAGATGGTTGCCAATGGTGAAGCACTCAGAGGCTCGCGCACAACTGTGGCAACGGCAAACCACAAAGTGCCCGGTAACGCTGCCAACCTGATTGTCGAAGAGCTCTACTCAAATAGCAATGGGCAAGTCATTAAGCCTGTCCTCTACGAAGTCAATGCCAACAATCAACTGGTCATGAATACCAGCAGTCAATGGCAAACAATTACGGGCAAAAAAAAAGCCGCCGCCTGGCTTGAACTCACAAAAAACCCGGCAATGGGAAATACCGTGCAAATATATGTCCAAGCAGTAGGCCAGGTAGGAAAGTCAAAAAATTATGTACAGCGTCTTGTTGGCGTATTTACCAATAGTCTGGGTCTCATATCAGCAACAACCGAATCAAAATAAATCGAAAAAAATAACGCAGAATCACCACGGAAAGGAAGAAAGAAAGGAAAAAAACATGAATAAATCCACATTAATAAAAATTTCGCTTTTGGGTATTTTCTTTACCCTGCCTGTTTATGCCAATGATGTGTATTTCTATGGATATAATCAGCCAAGCAGCCTTGGTAAAGCCCATATTATTTTCGATAATACAGCCGGACTTAACAACTCAGCCATTTTATCCAATATGGAAACCAATTATTCGGAAGAGTGCAGCAAAGCAGACGTACTTGAAAAAAGCAGCTGCAACGGATTTGCCTTGGGCAATAATGATATTCAGGTTGTACAAAACGATTTGTCAGGCAACCTTGTCAGCATGATCGGCGTTAACAATGGCGATTCTACCGACGACGCTAATATGGGTAAATTCAATGAAGCCAACCTTTTTGATGGCAATAATCCCTTGTTCAAACTTCAGGATTATCGGGATGCCGCTGATCAATTGACAAAAACAGTTACCGGCGCCCCTCCAGGCACATACGGTACGATCAATTTTTTAAAATTCCTGTTGAACATTGCCATGGGGAAAACCATGTACGGCATAGTCCGGGTAAAACTCCCGGTTTTTGTTGCCCAGCCCGGAAATAAAAACAGCACGCAATTGTGTGGCGAATCACCGAAGTATCCCGGATGTAAGAAACTATACAGTCCATGGCCATATACGGTAATAAGAGCTGGTGCCACAGTTGTAGGTGTCAAGTTTCCACCTGGTTCTGAAATTAATATCAAAGGCACCTTAATGTTCGATTGGTACAACGTCGATACAGGAAAGCCGCTCCAGCCAGAGGATTTTCCTGATGATCCCTCACAAATTAGCATAAAAATTCACATGCCCTTAAACATTAACCCGGTTAATATTGATCCAAGCACACAGACAATGGCTTCGGTTAAAGAAATTGTGCAAATCACCGGTGACAACAGCTGTGCTACCGGTAAAGTGTGTAGTGTACCCATCGAATCTCCCATTTATTTTTCTTCAGTGCCTCAAGAGTCAATTGATATGTATAAATACAAAATGTACAAAAGATCAGGCAAAGACGTGACATTGAATTCAGCGAAATTTGATACATTGTCGCGCGCAGAGCAATATCACCTCCTGTTTCCTTCGGGATATGCAAAGGGCTGGAGCAGCGCCTTTAAAGCATTGCATATCAAAAATGCGGACTGGCAGGCATTGGGATTTGAAACCCCATCAGCAACCAGCATAACAACAGCAGATGGCATCCGTAGTCCTGAATTCGAGGATATGCCTGCACTTATCACCAATGGCGGGCTTCTTCGCATCAACCATCACGCCAACATCTCGGGGCTGATTTACGCAGGCCAGGCGCTGGAAATTGCACAGGACGGAGATTACGATTATTTAGCTGGCAAACTCCCCTACCCTTTTACACCGACATGGCAATATTTTAGCGGCGCCATTGTTGTTCATGAAGGCTTTTATTTTGAAGCAATCAACCAAGGCGGTATTACCCTGATCAGCAATAACCCGGACACATACAGCAATACAAAACTCTCCAACAGTAATGGTGTCAGAATGAAGTTTCAGGCTTATTCAAAAAACGGCGGGACAGGAATTTTGAGCATTGAAGAAAGTGGTGCGCAATTTTCATCAGAAAACGGACCACAGTGGGTGGAAATTCGTCCTATGTAACACGCAAACAAGCGCTTATCCTGTTTTACAGAATGCTGGCGTTTAACGACCCCAGCATTCTTTTTTTATTGCGTCACTCAACAGGGGACCATTTTGCGTCACCCTGAAGTGTGTACTTGTACATTTATCGCCACTTTGTTTGCCCGTCGGTGCAGCGGAAATAACAAATGTATTTGTGCTTGAGTTCTCCACGGTCAAATTATAAAAACCCTGCTCGGAAGTGGCTGACATTGCCAGCCCGCCGTTGGAAACCGAATCGGTAATGGAAGCGGAATAGGCAGGGTTTACCGCCCGATGACGCTCCTGTGCCATCTGCAAATTCAGTAACGCAGAAACAGCGTCTGCCCGTCGGCTTTTTTGCAGATAATCACTGTACATTGGTATCGCTACCGCTGACAATATACCCACTATTGCCAGAGTCAACATCAGTTCTATCAGCGTAAAACCTGCACTGTGTTTTCTCATTTACGTTTTCAAACCCATCTTAATCAAGCACATCTGCATTAGCTGTCGTCCAAAACCAGCCAGACTTGAGCCATCTCGCCAACCCGAATCATTCACCCGGCCGCCGAAAAACAAGATTAAGGTTAGGTTGATGTTATTGGAATATTAGCAAAGTCCAAAATGCAACCGGCCATTTGGCCAGGTCTGCTGTCACACTCAAGGTTTCAGGCTTTTAGACCGATAACCAAAACTAACAATCCCAGGAAACATCAAGCGGCTCCAACAATCGGGTAAGGCATGAAAAAAGATCAACACGGTTTAACAATCATTGAGTTACTAATGAGCCTGGTCATTATTGGCATACTGGCATCTGTTGCCGTGCCTTCATTTTCGCGGATGACGACCGCACACCAACTTGCTGATGTTGCCGAAAAAATCCGTCAGGATATACTTTACGCCAGAAGTGAATCAATCAAGCAAAATACCAATATCCACTTTACCATTACTACCGGCACCAATTGGTGTTACGGATTTACCGATACCAGCCTCTCCTGCTCATGCTCAAGCTCGAACTCATGCCAGATCAGCTCCAGTGAAAAGGCCGTCAAATCAAGTGAATACAGCAATATAACATTATCCAAGACCGGGGCATTAAACGATGACGTCTACTTTACCCCTGTCAGAGGTGCGCTGGTACGCAATAACAATATCCCGGTAAACAATGGCAGCATTACTGTCAGTCAACATAATCTTTCTGCAACGATTGAAATCAATGCCCTCGGTCATGCAAGTATCTGCTCCAATTCGCTTGCCCAATTCAGCAATTGCCAATAAAAATAAAACACCGTATTCACGCCCACGCCTCAAGTTCGTAGAAAAAAAACCGATGTAATCAATGCAGATTCTTAATTATCAGCAGATTGCTTGCTGAAATACCGTATTGATTTTTGCGGTACGGGAAACGCAATCTTATTGACGGCCTTTGATCCTTTTGGATATTCATTCATCAACTGAAAACACAATGACTAGCAGCATAAAACAATTCGGCTTTTCACTCTTTGAGCTTATGATCTCAATGGCCATGGGCATCATACTCACTTCCGGTGCCATCAGCATGTTTACCGGCAACATGAAAAGCAGTTATAACTTTGTCTCGCTTGCCAAGTTAGACCAGGATTTACAGGGCGTATTAAATTTGATTGGCAAAGAAGTTCGCCGAGCGGGATACGATGCTGACCGCAGCATAGGGAATGATACCGATTTTGGAATAAATGCCAACAGCACGTCAAGCTGTATACTGTACAGTTATGACAACAATTCATCCGGCCTGGTAGGTCAATTGGACAGTAACGAAAACTATGGCATTCGTTTTGATAACAGTAGCAATAAAGTACTGTTTGGTTCCAGTGTCACTTCGTGCAGCGGTGCAGGCTGGAGTTCAATCATTGACGCAAATACCGTTGAAATATCAAACCTGAGTTTCACACAAAATGACATTTGCCTTAACCTTGAAAATGACACCGATTGTACAACCGTGCCGGCTACCAGTGGAGATCAGTTACTCTGGAAAAAACAGATAAACATTGTGATCACGGGAAATTACACTAACGATCCCGATAACCATTCGCACACCCTGAAAAGCACAGTACGTTTGCATAACGATCTGTTACAAGTAGCCCCTTAAAGAAAAAAGCAATGAACAACACATCCTTAAAAAAACAACAAGGCATTGCAACACTATTCATCGCCATTATCCTGTTAATCATGATAACCATGGCTACAGTATTAACAGCAAATGTCGGAATAATGGAAAGAAAAATATCAACAAATGATATTCGAGCGAGTCAAGCACTTTTATCTGCTCAAGCAGGCATTGACTTAGCGCTGGCAAATTTTAGTAAATATGGTTTGGCCAACCCAACAGCGCCATACATTATTGCTGGCAATTTTCTCAAAACCAACGGTGATCAAGCAATATCCTACAACGATGGAAACACTTCCAAGATCACCGGGTATTACAATATATCAATCGATACAACTGCCCCAGGCTACCCGGATACAATCACAGTTGTTGCTGAAGGTCTATCCGATGACAAATCGGCTTCAACTACAATTCGCCAGGAAATTATCTTTGCCTCCCCCATGCGCGGTCTTGTAAACGACGACAACTTTATTCTCAACAAATCGGTACTCATTGTCGATGGCAGCGCTGATATAAATTCTTCATTGATTAACAACATAGATAGCGCCACCAATACCGGCACATTGCTCAAGGCTTGGGTAAAATCAACCATTTCAAACACCACGGCAAATCCAGCTTCAAATGTTTTTGCTAACAGCGCGGAATTGACAAACAATGGCATTCCTCCAATGAATCACGTATTTCTGGACACCATGCGCGCCGCTGACGACCGTGGATTAAAACACATTTCCAAGCGAACCAAGTGCCCCACACCCTGCACCAATCCCGCAGCCTTGAGCAATCAAGCTCAATCAACAATGCATTATCTTGAAGGTAATATTAATTTGAACAATCTCACCATTGGATCTAGTACTTATCCCAGCATTCTTATGGTTGATCTAAACAATGGCGGCAGCCTGTCATTAACCAATACCACCATTAACGGGCTGCTTCTGGTGAAAGGCTCCTGGGACAACAACAATAATCCTGCAACCATCAATGGTGCAGTTGTTGTTGAAAACGGTAACCTGTTACAGGCTGGCAATTTAACAATTTCCTACGACCAAACAGTATATGACAATTTAAAAAACGTTGGTATCTACACCCGCAGCCCTGGCAGTTGGAGTGATATTAACTAAATCAGAAAGGCAATCGATATGAAACCGCTCAAAACAGCTTATCGTCGCGCTAAAGGCTTCGGACTTATGGAAGTGTTGCTTGCCACCGTTGTATTGGGTATCGGTGTCGTCGGCATCGCACAATTCCAAGGCAATGTCTACAAAGGTGGCTCCATCTCAAAGCAACGAGCAGAAGCGCTGAAAATTGCAGAACAAAAATTGGAAGAATTACGCCACTTTTCTACAGCAACTGATTATGAACAACAAATTACAAGTAGTCTGAGCGGTACAAACACACTGGCCAATACCACGATCAATGATAGATCGACTACCGTGTATTCACTAAAGGCCTACGCCATACCGGGAAGTGCCGGCCGCAGTGCAACACTGTCTGTCGAGGTTAGCTGGCCAGATCAAACGGCCGAAGGCGCTGTCACACCAAGCACTACAATACAATTATCAACTGTGGTATCAAATACCACACCAAATGCACTGACAATGACCGCAATCGCACCGGGACCATTGCCAAGCACCGATGCAGACAGCCCGCCTGTTCCAGTGCTTGAAGACCCAGAAGACACAAGCAACCTGACCAGCAGTAATCCCGAAGCCTGTGCCTGTGCACCAATAGTCGCCGCCAACACCCCAAACACCCCCGGCGCAATGGATTCAAGTGGTTTTATCAAAGTCATGATGAAACGCAGCGGAGTCTCATCCTCGACAGTCACCACCAGCACATTAACCACAGAGTATTGTGACATTTGCTGCAACTATGCCATTCCCGGAACACAAACAGCAAGCCTGGAAAACAATGAACACTATTATGCCGATTTCAAAAAAAAACTTGATGCGTTTTTAAAAAATGAAATTGAAGCCTACCAAAAAACCTCAATGGAAGATCGATCAATCGCTGAAAACCAGTTTAATCCGGCTTATTTAATTAAAGGTTATCAATCAACAGAAAGTCTCTATGAAAAATTTTTACAAAAAACCATGATGGGAAAAAACGGCAATCAGAACACATCAGCAACACAATGGGCTTTGTGCAGTTTTGTGACTGTTACAACCACAACCAGCACTGTCACTCGGGGTTGCAAAGTCTGGGCAAAAAGTCCTTAGCATCGATAATATTCTTCACCCTAAAACAATGCAATTTGTGAAAAACAACATCTCGATTCAGAAAAGAATGACAGGTTTTACCCTGCTTGAATCACTGATTAGCTTGAGTATATTTGCCGCGTTTGCCAGTATTGCAATCAGCTCCTATCATGACATGATATTAAATCAACGCCTGGAGTCTGCCGCAACTCAAATTTATAATGACTTGTCGGTTGCCAAAAGCGAGGCAATAAAACAAAATAAAAAAATTCATGTTTCTTTTTCCCAACAAAATCATGGCTGGTGTTACGGGATAAATGAAGAAAAACAATGTGACTGCAATAAAGCCAACGACTGCCGATTAAATGCGATTGAAACCGTGTTCAAAGGGGACGAATTTAAGGGAATAATGCTACAAAAAGCACGTTTTGCCGGTGGTGGTTCATCCACCGTATTTGATCCAAGAAAAGGCTTTGCCATTGGCAAAGGCGTAAAAAACGGAAGTATATGGTTAAAAGCAGAAAACGATTCACAAATGGCCGTCATTATCAATCGTCTCGGCCGAATCCGTTTTTGTTCAAAAGACCTCGACAGGTACTCAAAACAATGCCCAAAACTACCTTAAAGCGTCACTTTGGTTTTTCCTGATTAATGCTATAATCACTTCGACTTAAGCCGTGATAAAACAATAAAACGTCAATAGGTGTTACAGTGAACCCGAATCTTAAAAATGGAATTTTAGTAACTGGCGGAGCCGGATACATTGGCAGCCACGTGGTTCGTCAACTTGGCGAAGCCGGCTATGAAAATCTTGTTACCCTGGATAACCTCAGCAAGGGCTTTAAAGAATCTGTGCTCTTTGGCAAACTCATTGTCGGTGACACAGGAGATAAATCCCTTGTTTCAAAAATTCTTGCCGAACACAATATTACCTCAGTTTTGCATTTCGCCGCCCATACGATTGTGCCTGAATCAGTTTCCAATCCGCTAAAATACTATGGCAACAATACCTGCAACACGCGAAACCTGCTTGAATGCTGTCAAAAAGCCAATGTTAAACATTTTATCTTTTCATCAACCGCAGCAGTTTATGGCGAACCCAAAACCATTCCCGTTACCGAAGACACACCGAAAGAACCAATAAATGCCTATGGCACGTCGAAACTCATGTCTGAATGGATGCTTCGTGATCTCGCTCACGCCAGCAATTTAACATACGTTGTGCTGCGTTATTTTAATGTGGCCGGCTGTGATCCCGAAGGCCGGATCGGGCAATCAACGGAAGGTGCAACATTGCTTACCAAAGTCGCTGTGGAAGCTGCACTGGGTATTCGAGAGCAAATCGCTATTTTTGGCACGGATTTCAATACCCCCGATGGTACCGGCGTCAGAGATTACATTCACGTAGAAGATTTGGCATCTGCACATCTGGATGCACTGGAATATTTGCAAAATGGCGGCGATGCAGTAACGCTAAACTGCGGTTACGGACATGGATACAGTGTCAGGGATGTATTAAAGGCTGTTGAAAAAGCACATGGCGCACCGCTTTCCATTGTAGAAAAACCGCGCCGAGCCGGTGATCCACCTTCTTTAATCGCGCAAGCAGATAAAATAAAAAAAGTACTGGGCTGGACTCCAAAATACAATGATCTGGATAAAATTGTCTCTAGCGCATTAAACTGGGAAAAAAAATTACAGGCCAAAAAACAACAAGGATTTTCTCATTAACATTTTCACGCCTGTGCAGAAAACAGAGTATAACTTGTAAACAAAACGATCCAGGCATAAATACCTGCAAGCACATCATCTATCATGATACCTGTGCCGCCCTTCACCCTGGCATCCAGCCAACTGATGGGCCACGGTTTCCAGATATCAAATATGCGAAACAGCACAAAGCCGAGTAACACCCATTGCCACTGGGCGGGGATGGCAATCATTGTTATCAAATAACCGACAATTTCATCCCAAACAATACTGCCGTGATCATGCACACCTAAATGATCACTGTAAACCTGTGCTGCCCATACACCTATAAAATAAAACGCGATAGTAATGGCAATATACAGGTAAAGTTCCAGCCCACTCATTAACAGAAAAATGAAAACACCCGCCACAGTACCAAAGGTACCAGGCGCTATTGGGGCTTTTCCACTACCAAAGCCCAATGAAATCCACTTCGCTATAAAAAGTTTTTGTGCATCAGACATCTGCTATCCAACGAATATTTTTCCAACCGAACAATACCTAATATCAGCTAAAGTGATTAAATGATCGGGCGTCTAAAACATATTCCTTGTCATCCGTCACCAACAATTGATATTCCCTGTTTTCAGTGATCTCACCTATTTTAGTGACATCAATGTTATTTTCTCTGGCCACATGCAAAAATTCCGCTTCTTTGTCAGCAGCTACGGTCAAACACAACTCATAGTCATCACCACCAGTAAGCGCCAGATCGTAGGCGTTATCACCCTGTTTATTCCAGCGATACTCAGCCGATACCGGAATATCTTTTACCCAAACAACGGCCCCTTTTTCACTGGCCGATAAAATATGCCCAAGGTCGGCATACAGTCCATCGGAAATATCAATCGCCGCATTGACAAAACGGCGTAAAACAAAGCCTTCTTTTACTCGGGGTTGTGGACGATTAAGTTTTTGCTGAAGCCGATATCGCTCTGTGGAAGACAAATTAAGATCAGCTTGAAGCGAGATTAAACCCAGCGCAGCATCGCCAATGTAACCTGTTACGTAAATGGCATCACCCGCTTTTGCCTTATGGCGACAAAGGGTATTTTCCTCATCTGCAATACCCGTTATCTGAATGGTAATACTTAATGGTCCACGACTCGTGTCCCCACCAATTAACGCTAGCTTAAACTGCCTGGCCAAGGCCGATAAGCCCCGACAATATTCCGCGAGCCATTCATGATCTGCCTTGGGCATGGTAATCGCTAATGTCATCCAACAAGGTTCAGCACCCATTGCAGCCATATCACTCAGATTCACTGCCAGTGATTTCCAACCAATATCATATGCACAAGTGGAGTCAGGGAAATGTACATTTTCAATAAATGTATCAACCGAAATGGCAAGCAGCTTATCGGTTTTTACCAATGCCGCATCATCGCCAATACCCAGAGTTATATCATCCCGTTCTCCACTCAGGTTTTCAAAATACTGCTTGATGATAGAAAATTCGGACATAAAAAATAAATGTGTGATTGCTTAATTTAGGCGTTTTTAATTTTTTTGCCAGGACTGCCTTTGGCTGCCAGAATTTCCTCACTCCGCAGTTTTTTTGCCAATTTATCCAGCATCCCATTAATAAATTTATGCCCTTGATCAGCACCAAATTTTTTTGCCAGATCCACGCTTTCGTTAATAATAACGCGATATGGAATATCAGGTCGGTTTTTTAATTCATAAGTACCCAAACGCAAAATGGCCAACTCAACGGGATTTACTTCGTCCATTGTTCGTGCAACATATGGCTCAATTAACTGATCAATGGCTGTCACATCTGACGGGATATTGTGTAGCAACTCACTAAAATAACTAAAATCCATTTTTGCATTTGCATTTTCTTCCTTGAATTGCCGTTCGATATCACCCAGATTGTGAGCTGCCATTTGCCATTGATACAAAGCCTGGACGGCTGCTTTACGTGATTGTTTACGGGCGTGGCTCATAAATTTACTCCAAAGAAAAAACACTGCTCGAATGCAGAGTATTGGTACTGACCTGTCACCAGGAAAATAGCATGGTACTTCAATCAAGGTGACGGGGCTTAAAATATTCACCTGAAAAAAACAATTGTTAAAGAACCAAATTGACCAATCAAATAATATGACTTAAATATGTTTAAATACGTTAACCATTTCGATTGCACTTAAGGCAGCTTCTGCGCCTTTGTTTCCGGCTTTTGTGCCAGCCCGCTCAATCGCCTGCTCAATGGTATCAACCGTCAATACACCAAATGAAATGGGCAAGTCACTTTGCATGGCAACCTGACTAATGCCTTTGGTACATTCACCGGCAACATAATCAAAATGTGGTGTGCCACCTCGAATAACCGCTCCCAATACAATAATCGCATCATATTCAGCAGACTTTGCCATGCGTTGCACAGTAACAGGCAGCTCATAAGCACCGGGCACTCGCACCACGGTGATGTCAGACTCTACTGCACCATGACGCATCAGACTGTCTATTGCACCGTCCAGTAAACTGTCAGTAATAAAACTGTTAAAACGGCTAATTGCTATTCCATACTTGTGGCCGGTTGCCACCAAATCACCTTCAATAATATTTACTATACTCATGTGTGTTTACTCTGCTTCACTTTACTCAAAATTACAATCAAGACAATTTAACGTGTTCTATGACTTCCAAGCCAAATCCTGCCAGCGCATGCATTTTAACTGGCGTTCCAATCACGCGCATTTTGTGAACACCCAAATCCGATAAAATTTGTGCACCAACACCAAATGTACGCAAGTCTGATACCGGCTCTTTCTCGGGAAGCTTGTGTCCCTGATCCTGCTGCTGGATACGCTGCATTCGCTCTATCAGCTGCTCTGTTGTTTCCGGCCTGGACAAAATCACGATAATGCCTTTACCTTCATTCTGAATTGCCTTCATGGCTTTTGACAATGGCAGTGGAAAACCTTTGCGCGTACCACCCAACACATCACTGAGTACATCGCGCATATGCACCCGAATTAACACCTCGTCATCCTCAGCGATTTTACCTTTTTGCAAGGCAAAATGTATCTGGTTTTCAAGCGTATCCCGATAGCTTACCATTTGAAACTCACCAAAGTCCGTGGGCATGATACACTCAGCCACGCGTTCAATGGTTTTTTCATTACGAATACGATACTCGATAAGATCGGCGATGGTGCCCATTTTCAGATTATGTTCTTTGGCAAAAAACTCCAGATCAGCACGCCTTGCCATTGAACCATCTTCATTAAGAATCTCAACAATTGCAGCCGCTGGCTCCAGACCAGCCAGGCGCGACAAATCACAGCCTGCTTCTGTATGCCCCGCTCGACTTAACACCCCGCCGGGTTTTGCCATAATGGGAAAAACATGCCCTGGCTGCACAATATCTTCGGGAACGGCATTCGCGGCAACGGCTTTACGGATGGTAACCGCCCGATCAGCAGCCGATATACCTGTTGTTACCCCTTCAGCCGCTTCAATTGACACAGTAAAATTAGTACCATGCTTGTCCGTAGTTTGCGTTACCATCAATGGCAAATTCAATTGCTCGCAACGCTCTCGTGACAAGGTTAAACAAATCAGTCCCCGACCATAGGCCGCCATAAAATTGATGTCCTCAGGCCGAACCCACTGGGCAGCCATAATAAGATCGCCTTCATTTTCACGATCTTCGTCATCCACAAGAATAACCATTTTTCCTTGCTGAATGTCTTCAATAATTTCTGCAATTGGTGCAAATGTCATTTATTTATACTCTGTCAACCCATGTTATTCAGCTAAACAACCTGCTAGCTAAACCCGTTTTCTTTCAAAAAGGCTTCACTCAAACCGTTAGCTGACTGCCGAGAGGAAATTGCCGCATCATCCCCCAGCATCAACCGTTCGAGATAGCGTGACAGCAAGTCAACCTCAAGATTCACTACCTGGCCACTGCAATAATTAGCCATTGTTGTTTGCGCCAATGTATGAGGAACAATATTGAGATCAAAGTTTGCGCCATCAACCGCATTTACAGTTAAACTGATACCGTCAACACAGATTGATCCCTTTTGTGCAATGTATTTCGCTAGCCCGGCCGGTGCCGCAATCACAAAGCGTTCTGAACGCCCATCGCTCCAACGCTTTAACACTGTGCCAACACCATCCACATGCCCACTGACCAGGTGCCCACCCAGTGGGGTTGACAGTGACAAGGCTTTTTCCAGATTAACAGCCGCACCCACTGATAATTTTCCTAACGTAGTTAATGACAAGGTTTCATTGGATACATCGGCAATAAAGCTTGATTGATCAAACTCAATCGCTGTCAAACACACACCATTGACGGCAATGCTGTCACCTCTATTAACAGCGCTCATATCAAGTGATGCAACTTGTATTTCAAGTTTGCAATCGGCTTGGGATTTGTCAATCGCAGTAATTCTTCCAACCGCCTGTATAATACCTGTAAACATATTTTTCCTGTCTCGGTTTACTTTATCCGTGTGCAATTTCACTTTAACAAGGGTATAAAACGCATTCGAATATTGTCACCCACTTTTCGAATATCTTCACATTTAAATGAAATTTTATCTTTCATTCGATTTAAACCGGGCAAATGAAACATGCCGTTTGCATCATCCCCCATCACATCCGTTGCCATATATACAATCAATTCGTCAATTAGCCCCTGGGAAAGCAATGCCCCGTTTAAGCCCGGGCCGGCCTCTACAAGCACATCGTTAACCTCTCTTGCCGCCAAAGATTTTAACAACTGCGTTAAACTGACTTTGCCATCATCTGCCGGCAATAACATATATTCACAGTCAAAATCGGGTTTTTCCAAAACGGCCAAAACTGTTTGACCACCTTGCGAGAAAATACGCTTACTGACATTTGCATTTACTTTACCCTGTGAATCGACAATAACCCGAAGTGGTTGCCGAAAACCATTGCCAGCAACACCTTCGGCAGCCGCCCCCCTTACCGTAAAGCGTGGGTCATCTGCAATTACGGTTCCGCTACCAGACAAAATTGCATGGGTTCTGGCTCTTAATAACTGCACATCTTGCCGTGCTGCCGGGCCAGTAATCCACTTGCTTTCCCCGCCAGGCATGGATGTTCGACCGTCCAGACTCATGGCTATTTTACTGCAAACCCAGGGCATGCCCGAAAGTATTCGCTTAATAAACCCCTTGTTCAAGTCCTTTGCTGCGGATGCCAAGGTGCCGATTTCCACTTTTATACCAGCTTCCAGCAAGGCATTAATCCCCTTACCAGCCACTTTTGGATTGGGGTCTTTCATGGCAATAACAACACGAGACACTTGCGCCTTTATCAAGGCATCAGCACAAGGTGGTGTGCGACCAAAATGACTGCACGGTTCCAACGTGACATAAACGCTGGCATTTCTTGATTGCTTTCCCGCACTTGCCAATGCTGTCACTTCTGCATGCGGGCCACCGGCAAATTCATGACAGCCTTCACCCACGATAATATTGTTTTTGACAATTACACAACCGACTCTCGGGTTTGGATGTGGGCTGAATACCGGCTTCTCGGCAAGCTGAATGGCCTTAGCCATAAATGCGAGATCGCTATTTTTCATCTGGTAATAGTGAAATTTGATCTTTACTGTCTTTAACCGAAATGGTTTTTTCCAGTTGATCGATTTCTTCCCGAAATGCCTGTACATCCTGGAAACTTCGGTACACCGAGGCAAACCGAACATAAGCGACTTCATCAAGCTCGCGCAATTCAGCCATCACAAAATTGCCCAACATTTCTGTTGAAACTTCACGATCACCTGTGGACCGCAATTGGCGCTTGATGGATTGAATGGCTGATTCAACACTTTCGGTATCAACCGGCCGCTTTTCGAGGGCTTTTGAAACCCCTGCACGCAACTTTTCTTCATCAAACGGCACGCGCGAACCATCACTTTTTACCAGCCTCGGCATTACCAGCTCGGCTGATTCATAAGTGGTAAATCGCTCGGCACAAGCAACACATTCCCGCCTGCGCCTAACCATGTCACCATCGTTAGCCAAACGGGAATCTATCACCTTGGTATCAGTGTCTGCACAAAAAGGACAACGCATTTTTTACACTTTTCGTTTTATTTATAAGTGCCTCAAGCGGGATACACCGGAAACCTGGCGCACATTTCCAGGGCCGCTTTTTTTACCCGGGCAATCGTATCAGCATTGGACAAGTCATCCAGAATATCCGCGATCCAGTCTGCCAGTTTTTCGGATTCCGCTTCCTTAAAACCGCGGGTCGTAATCGCCGGGGTGCCAATACGAATTCCACTGGTCACAAAGGGGGACTGTGGATCATTGGGAACCGCATTTTTATTGGTGGTAATGTTCGCCGCTTGCAATGCAGCTTCCGCATCTTTACCCGTTATCTTTTTATCCCGCAAATCTATCAAGATTAAATGATTGTCCGTGCCATTTGACAAGACATTAACGCCTCGGGATTGCAAACGTGCCGCTATAGTACGTGCATTTTTAATTACCTGGGACTGATAGGCTTTGTAGGCAGGCTCCAGGGCTTCTTTGAAAGCAATGGCTTTACCGGCAATAACGTGCATCAAGGGACCGCCCTGGGTACCGGGAAACACCAATGAATTGAGTTTTTTCGCTATTTCAGGATTTGCTTTCGCCAAAATCAAGCCACCACGAGGACCACGCAATGTTTTGTGCGTTGTTGTTGTGGTCACATCAGCTATATTCACCGGGCTTGGGTATTCGCCAGCGGCAACCAAACCAGCCACATGAGCCATATCAACCATCAAATAAGCGCCAACTTTATCAGCAATATCACGAAAACGCTGCCAGTCAACAATACGGGAATACGCGCTAAAACCCGCAATAATCATTTTTGGCTTGTGCTCCAAGGCCAGTGACGCCACTTGATCATAATCAAGCAAGCCGGTTTCAACATCAACGCCATATTGAACGGCATTGAAAATTTTGCCTGAAAAATTCACTTTGGCACCATGCGTCAAGTGACCGCCGTGCGCCAAACTCATACCTAAAATCGTATCACCCGGTTGAAGCAAGGCATAATAAACCGCCGCATTGGCCTGGGAACCGGAATGTGGCTGAACATTCACATAATCCGCGCCGAACAAGGCTTTGGCACGATCAATGGCAAGTTGCTCAGCAACATCCACATGTTCGCAACCACCATAATAACGCTTAGAAGGATAGCCCTCTGCATATTTATTAGTTAAAACAGTGCCTTGCGCCTCCATTACACGCGGACTTGTGTAGTTTTCTGAAGCGATCAGTTCAATATGTTCTTCCTGGCGAACTTCTTCCTGTTTTATCGCTTGCCATAACTCCGGATCATATCCTTCTATCTTCATGCTCTTTGAAAACATTTGTTTCTCCAATAATTTCAAGGGGGTATCGACCGCTACAGATGGCCGGGCATTAAATTTTAAAGGCGCTGATTATAGCTGAATATCTGCTTTCCGGCTATTTTTTAACTGCAATTTAATACCGGCCGACGGGAAGTCCGGCAGGTGACAAGTTTATGAAGAAATGCCCAGTTTATCGATCAGTGAAAACAAGGTTGAAGTATCGAACGGCTTTTGCAGTAGCCCAATACAACCGGCAGACTTAGCCACCTGCTCGTCAATATCTTCATGATATCCTGTCATCAGTATAAACCGGGCGTGGGTATTGACTTCACGAACCTGCTTAACCAGTTCGATCCCGGTAAGCTGAGGCATGGTTTGATCAACAATCACCAAGTCATATGCCAAAGGCGATTGCATTAATTGCGCACAGGCAGCTTTGGGATCATGGCTGAGGTTCGCTTCGATGTCTCTGGACTCAAATAAATCCACAAGAAACTGGGCAATTGCCAACTCATCGTCAATCACCAGTATCTTTAAATCGTACTGGGGCTTTTCCAGGGAGGGGAGGCCAATATGCTGTCTGTCTGTAACCCCATTATTGCGCCCGATTGCCGGTAACAACACACTAAAAACTGTCCCTTCTGCGAGACTGGAATCCAACAGAATATGCCCATCACAGCCATGCACAATACCATGTACCATGGATAGTCCCATCCCGGTTCCCTTGTCGATTTCCTTGGTGGTAAAAAAAGGCTCGAAGACCCGATCGAAAAACAATTCAGGCACCCCTTCCCCCGTATCCTTGATTCGAATTCGGACAAAATCGCCACTCACAGAACCATGACAAGATGCGCATTTCAGCTTATCTGCGCTAAACAGGTTAACATCAATGATTAATTGCCCGGCGCCGTGCATGGCATCGCGGGCATTAATGCACAGGTTCATCACAACCTGATTTATTTGAACCGGATTCACATAAGCCTGCAAAGGCACTTTTTCCAGGCCCAATTTAATTGAAATACTGGCGGGTAACACAGTGGAAAGCATTTTTATGGACTGCTTCACCAACAAGCCAATATCCGCTTTTTCCTTTTCCGAATCCTCGTTTCGACTAAATGCCAGCATTTGCTTAACCAGATCCCGGGCGCGCTCACCGGCAGAAAGCACCTGTGTCAAATACTGGGTAAGCTTTGGCGAAGCAACTGCGGCTTCATTGGCAAGGGAAAGCTCGGTAAAACCCAAAATGGACGCCAACATATTGTTAAAATCATGGGCGATGCCGCCGGTCAACTGCCCGATTGATTCCATCTTCTGTGATTGCCGTAACTGATGCTCGAGTTTGGCTCTTTCAATGGCTTCACATTTCCGGGCATCAATATCCTGTATCAGACCAAACATTAATACCGGCTTGCCAGCGGCATCCCGTTGCACATCACCTGTTTCAGAAACCCACTTGATATCACCGTTTGGCAACAATATACGGTGTTCAACATAGTATTTTTTGCCCGTTTCAAGACAGGCCTCAAAGGCTTTATCTACCAAGGCCAAATCAGGCGGATAAACCCTGTCATTAAATGATGCTATTGAGTCAACCTGCATATCCACAGGCAAGTCAAAAATACGCTTAACCCCATCGGACCAATATAAATCACCGCTCACCAGGTCATATTCCCATGAGCCGACCTTGGCATATTCCTGACTGATGCGCATACGCGACTCGCTGACGCGAAGTGCAGCTTCTATTGACTTTCTCTCTTCAATTTCGGCTTTAAGCCCTGCATACAAACGTGCATTTTCCAGCGAAATGGCCAGTTGGGATAACAAGCTGTGAAAATATGGCAAGCGATCGGCTTTAAACACCTCTACCGACAAGGTATTTTCAAGATAAATAATGGCCGTTACATCACCGCGAATGGCAACTGGACAACACATTATTGAACTTGCCGCAGTACGACGAATATAAACATCATCCTGAAAACCGGGGTGAGTTTTTGCATCATCAAGAATAATATCCACAGCACGACGATAAACCTGATCCACGACCGGCTTGGCAACATCCTCAAACGCATCAAGGGCAATGGGTTTATCCAAAAACACGCTGGACTGCGCTCCGCGTTTTTCAGCAACGAGTAATACCTGCTCATCCTGCACAAAAAACAATAAACCGTAATCGGCATATGAATATTCAAGGGCAATGGATAACATTTTCATCAGTAATTGATCCATATCAATTTCTGATGATATTGCAAGTGATGCGCGTATCAGGGAATGAATTTCAAAATCTTCAGATGAACGAGCATCAACCGCTTTCTGGTCAACAAAAACAGAGACAGACATACGCGAAAGCAAGGCCCTCGCCCGGCTTATCGCCCCCCATTGCTTGTAATAGTAGGCTGCCTTTTCCAAGGCTTTATCGGCTTCATTTTCCCGTCCAAAGTCCTGTAAATACCTCACCTGACACTCGAAGCACAAGGCCTTGATATAATCACCACCATGCACATCCGCTGCCGATAACGCTTTAAGATAATATTTCTCCGCTTCAGGGGCCGATTTCAATCGAGCGCACTCAGCTTTAATCAAGTATTGCTGATAGGAAAAATTTTCCGGGCAACATAAGGCCCATTCTTCAATGCGCTTCAAGGCATCAGCAATAAAACCAGCGGCATTTTTTGAAAGTTTTTCATTTGCGGAACTGGCTTGACAAATCAGGCTTAACGCGCGATAAAAATAATATTGCGACAATGGAAACATCACAATTTCGGAATTCGGATTAGCCAGGTATCGGTCTGAAACATCAATGGCCTTTTCATAGTTTCCTTCCAGATAATGCCGCTGCATACTTAAAATACCATACCAGGCGGGGCCAGGAAGAAAACCATCATCACACCACTGATTGACACAGGCTAAATTATGCTGGTCAGTTTTAACATCATCATTTTCCTGGCCGGAGTAATAGCGCAGAAAAGATTGAAGCATTCGATAAGCCTGCAACATTTTTTTATCATTTGTCTGCTTGACAAACAACAGATGCTTTTCTGATTTCAATAGAATATCATTCAGATTCTCACCAGCCAGAAACAATGACCAAACATAAAAATAGCATGCCCAGACCCCAAACAAATAGTCGCCGGTTTCCTGTGCCACCTGAAGGCTCTCGTAATACAAAACAACGCTCTCGGAAAAACGTTTTTTATGGAAGCTGGTATAATTGCAAAAAATATTATTAACTTTTGGCACAAGCGATTTGTTGGCAAATTTTCGGTTTAACTCCAATGCCACTTTGCCAAACAAATAAGCGTCGTCATATTGTCGCGTACCACTTAATACAGATGCATATACTACGTAAGCGAAACTGGAAAGGCTGGTAGTCCCGAATGTTAGTGACTCCGAGACCATACGCAAAACACAATATCGCATCACGTCTGTGCGTCCGGCATAATAACAGGCTTCCCAAAACTCCATGTAAAATTGAACAAGCAATTTTGACCTTGTGTTTTTGGATAGTGGAATTTCCAACACACTCTCAATATCATTGCTGCTAAAATACTGATCCACCTGCTCAGCCTCTTGTTCAAGAAGATGGCTCAACGCATCAGGCTCTACCGATATTTTTTCTCCGGCACACGTGAGTATCTCGGTTCCCTGTTTAAGTAAGTCATGGTATGCCAATCCCTGGTTAGTATAGATATCCTTCAACAAAGAAAAGCCAATCACTTGTTTATCAAGCGTTGTGACATGACTGAGCACATCTGATACATCCCCTAATGCCTGCCTGGCGTCACCAGAAAGGTACCGGGATTTTGCTTGCTCGATCAAAACAGTAAAAGTAATATCCGGAAAATGCTGCCATGTGTCCTTCCCCAGCAAGCTGCCAGCCTGTTGCGCAAATATTTTTGCGGTAACATAAGCGGCTTCGGCACTTGCTCGCTTTGCCGCTGACAAGTTCAGGTTACGCACAATGGCGATAAAATTGGCATCATCTTTTTTTAACTCAATGGCGTGATTTAAGTGTGTGACTATTTTGTATATTTGATTGTCGATTTCCTTGTCGGAACACCCCTCAAAAAGCGCCATACCGATTTGATAATGCAGATTTTTCTGCTCCTCGTCTGTTATCAGGGAAATCACAGACTGCTGTACCCTGTCATGTGAAAAGCGATATTCACCATCAAAATAATGCAAAAACAAGTTATCAACCAGTTTTCCCAAACTCGGTGCTAATGCCAAAATCGCCACCGGGCACACCAAACGCAAAGTGGACAAAGAAAACCGACTACCCAGTAAAGCGGCATATTTGAGCACCAGCAATTCTGTGCCAGAAACCCGCTTTAACCGGGCGGTAATCAAGTCAACAACATTTTCACTCTCACTTAAGAAAGGAACAGTCCGCCAAACCCAACTATGCTTGCTCTTACTGAAATGAAAATAATGACTGTTTTTCAAGTCAAGCAATAATTGCTTGATAAAATAAGGGTTCCCGCCGGTTTTTTCAAAAACCTGAGCAGCAAGTGATTGCACGTGTTCCGGACGTTGATGCAAGACATCCCGTAAAATTTCAACAACGTTTTCCTGGGTGAGATTCTCCAGGGTCAAGGCAAGTGACTGATCGCTGGCGCGCTGTTTTTTTAACAGATATTGCTTGAAGAATATATTGTTATTAGCCTCTTTTTTCCGGTAAATACCAATAAGCAACAGATATCGGATGGTCTCGTCATTTGCTATTCTGTCAAACAATTCCACCGATGCTGCATCCGCCCAATGCATATCATCAACCACCATAATCAAGGGGCATTCTTTCGCACTAATACACCTTATGAAACGTATGATCGCTGCGTTAAAACGATTTTTTGTTTCCGAAATACCCAATGCTTCTGATTTTGGCACAATACCAATAAAGTCCTGCAACCGCGCTGAAAACTCGGTGAGCACCGCCAATGAAGACTGCAAGCTGGTAGCTATTTTATTTTTCCAATATCGCTGTGTATGGACATCCTCGTTTTCAACAAGACTGACAAAATTGTCAAATATCTGAATAAAGGCGCTGTATGGCTCAGCCCTTTCCTGCTGGTCGAATTTACCTTTAACACAATACAGTTTATCTTCAAATACCAATTGCGAGAACTCGTCTATCAACCCTGATTTTCCCGAGCCTGATTCCCCGGAAACATAAATGACCCGCTTGGCGCCATTAACAACACGATGATATTCTGCTAACAATTGCTTAATTTCGCTATCACGACCATAGAGTTTTTCAGCAAATAAAAGCTGTTCGGAAAAATCATCCTTCGCCAAGGGAAAATTAACGATTGTGCCCGTTTGGGTTAATTGTGCCATGCAGTTTGCCAAATCACTGCCAATACCGGATGTGCTCTGATAACGGTTTTCCACATTTTTTTCCAGCAATTTTAAAACCACAAGGCTGACCATGGCGGGAATTTGCGGGTTCAATTTTGAAGGGGACTCGGCTTCTTGTGCAATATGGCAGTAGATTGCTGTCATGATGTCATCAGACTGACAAGGCAGAATGCCGGTTAACATTTGATACATTAACATGCCAAGCGAGTAGTAATCAGAACGATAATCTATTGCCCGATTCATCCGCCCGGTTTGCTCTGGTGATATATAGGCCGGGTTTCCCTCGATCTGGGAAACGCTGGAAAACGCAATATTTTCACTATTGCTGATCGCACAAAGCTCAAGACCACCCAAGGTAACGGTATTATCCGAGGAAACAAAAACAGAATGTGCATTTATATTTTTATGGACATAACCCGCAGCATGAATATCTCCAACAATACGGTTAAGCTGCAATGCAATACCCAACACCTCGGTCAAGCTCAGATTGTTGTTTTTTATCCGTTGCGAAAGTGCTTGCCTGCCGCCATCTTCTGCCACAATCACCAGTCCATCACCTTCCTTGAAACAGCTTAATACCGTTTCAAGACCAGCAATATTTTCAGAATTTATCAAGTGCTGAATGCGATAAACATAATCACTGGATTGGCAGTTTTTTATATGCCGGATGATTACCTGGCGATTTTCTTTTAATGATCGGGCACGATAAACATCGGTCCCCGTAACCAAATCCGATTCAAGCTTCTCACCAATAATATAGCCTGTAATTTTGAGCATTTAATCCCTCATCCATACCACACGACGGTATTTCTCCAATTCCTAGCAGCGTGTTGAAAAGCCGACAGATCAGCGCGAAGCAAGGCAAAATTCAACAAAAAGCGAAATTTATGGGTGATAAATGCGCATTTTGAGCAGCATTCCCCTCGCTACCCCCTTGAGGAGTGAACGCAGTATCGAGCCACACGCAGCCTTTTAACAATCTGTCAGCCTCAACCAGAGAAAAATGACGTTACTAAGCAATGACTTTCTATCATGCTTTATAAAAACAAGGCATGTTTTAAACCGGACAGCATCTCATCACGTTAAAAAAACGTATAATAAGCCTATAATTTTTTTTCGTACACTTTATGCGCACAGTTAGTGCAAGTCGTTCCAGCAAAATAACAAATATGCCGAATCCATCGCCGCAAACCGTCTTAACCAACACCTTTGGGTATCAGTCATTCCGACACCACCAATCGGACATTATTAACTCACTCATTAATGGCAATGACGTTCTCACCCTGATGCCCACTGGGGGCGGGAAATCGCTGTGTTATCAGATCCCGGCCATGATCAGGCCAGGGGTCGGCATTGTTGTTTCGCCGTTAATCGCGCTCATGCAGGATCAGGTAGCCGCCCTGAAACAACTGAATATAAAAGCCGCTTATTTAAACTCTACCCAAAGTGTCATGGAAGCAAGGGAAATTGAATCACAATTGCAACAAGGTGAACTGACTCTGCTCTATATTGCACCTGAACGCTTGTTAAATCAACGCACTTTAGCCCTTATTGGCGAAATTGAAATCGCGCTGTTTGCCATTGATGAAGCCCATTGTGTTTCCCAATGGGGGCACGATTTCCGTAAGGAATATCAGCAATTATCTGTCCTCCATGAATATTTCCCACAGGTGCCACGCATTGCGCTTACTGCAACTGCTGACAAACGTACCCGCGATGAAATCATTCAGCAACTGGCCCTAGGTAACGCTGATGTTTACATTAACAGTTTCGATCGCCCCAATATTCACTATGAGCTGGCCGAGGGACAAAACAGCCGAGAGCAACTTTGGCGCTTTCTGCAAAAATCCCATCCCCGGGATGCCGGCATTGTGTATTGCCTGAGCCGTAAAAAAGTCGACGCAATTGCGCAATGGTTAAGCAATAAAGGCCGTACAGCACTGCCTTATCATGCCGGTTTAAGCCACGATGAACGACAGGCAAACCAAAGCCGTTTTTTACGTGAAGAAAATATCATTATCGTCGCCACGATTGCATTTGGCATGGGCATTGACAAACCCGACGTGCGATTTGTCGCGCATTTGAATCTACCCAAAAGTATCGAAGCCTATTATCAGGAAACCGGCCGTGCAGGCCGTGATGGTCAGCCTGCAAATGCCTGGATGGCGTACGGTTTACAAGACGTGATTTTATTGCGGCAAATGCTGCAAGCCGCCGATGCAAACGCACAATACAAACGGGTCACTAACCACAAGCTCGATGCCATGCTAAGCCTGTGCGAAATGACCACCTGTCGACGCCAGGCATTGTTGGCCTATTTTGACGAAGACCTGGCCCAGCCCTGTGGCAACTGTGACAACTGCGTAAAACCGCCTGAAACGATTGACGGAAAGATCGCGGTACAAAAAGCCCTTTCTTGTGTTTACCGCAGCGGGCAAATCTACGGTACCAACTATTTAATCGATTTATTACGCGGTAACAACACTGAGCGCATCAAACAAAATGGCCATGACAAGTTAAGCACTTTCGGCATTGGTACTGAGTTTTCCGCGACCGAATGGCGCAGAATTTATCGGCAACTCATTGCACAAGGGTATTTGCTGGTCGATATCGACGGCCACGGTTCGGTAAAACTCACCGAAAAATGCCGGCCGCTTCTACGCGGCGAGCAAGCAATAGCTATCGCCAAACCCCGAGAGGAAGCACCGGCTGAGAAGAAAAAAGCCGCACTTAAACAGGCCGTGCAACCCTGGAATCAAACCCTGTTCGATGCCTTGCGGGAACTGAGGATGACGCTGGCCCAGAATCAAAACGTCCCCCCTTATGTGATTTTTCATGACAGCACCCTGGTCGCCATGACGGAAGCAAGACCGGAAACAGAAAATGAAATGCGCTATATTACCGGCGTCGGCGAACAAAAGCTGGCACGTTACGGCGCACAATTTATGGCGGAAATAAAACGTCACCCCTTGCCGGAACTGTTCGACAACAGCCTGTCCAATACGGTTAACGAAACCCTGTATTACTATGCGCAAGGCCTGAACATCCCTCAAATTGCCATTAAAAGAGAAAACTCAGAGGACACGATTTACCAACATTTTTCCGACGCTATTGCTGCCGGTATTATTGATCCTCAAGCCTTGTTAGATTTAAACGATGACGACTACGCCCTCATTATCAATACCATTGAATATGTCAAAAATGAAAATACTGACGGCAGACTGTTACGCCCTGTTTTTGAAGCGCTGGAAGCAGAATACACTTACAACGAAATAAAGTGTGTCATGGCAAGTTACTGACTTAACAGATAAGCCGGCCTGCAAATATTACCGCAGACCGGCTTGAACAAAGACAGCGTGGTCTCAGTTTTTTTTGCTTGCCTTTAACAACCAGACATATCCGATGACTCCGGCGGCCACAGAAGCAAATAGTATCCCGGTTTTGGCCATTAATAGATTCTCGTCCTGCCCGGCAAATGCAAGCTCGGCAATAAATATCGACATCGTAAACCCAATGCCACCCAAAAAGGATGCTCCAATTATCTGGCTAAACCGCGTACCAGCCGGCAATCGCCCAGCGCCAATTTTAATCGCTATCCAGGAAAAACCGGCAATGCCAATGACCTTGCCCAATGTTAATCCAGTTATAACGCCCAAGGTCACCGAATGCGTCATCACCTCACCGATATTGCCAAAATTCAGGGGAATGCCCGCATTGGCCAAAGCAAAAACCGGAATAATCAAAAACGCAACCCACAAGTGCATGCTGTGCTCCATGCGTTGCAACGGTGTTTCTACCAAATTCACCCCATTTTCTAGGGTTTGCAAAATGGAGCGTTGCTCATCATTGCGCATAATGCTTTCCCCCGGACGATAGCTGGCATCGAATTTGTCCATTAACTTGCGTACGAAATTACCAAAATTTTCCGGCTGGTATTTTGGTGTTGCCGGAATTGTCAATGCAGTTAAGACCCCCGCCAACGTGGCATGTACCCCGGATTTCAACATGGCCAACCAAAGCAACAGGCCAAAAAGAAAATAAGGCAACGGGTGGCGAACGCCAGCCCTGTTAAGGAAAATAAGCAGCGCAAAAAACAACCCGGCAAAACCCAATGCATTTAAATTAATGGTTTCAGTGTAGAAAAAGGCGATAACCAGCACGCCACCAAGATCATCCACTATCGCCAACGCCACCAGAAACATCAACAATGTTCTTGGCACCCGACTCCCCAAAAGAACCATTACCCCAACAGCAAAGGCGATGTCTGTCGCCATTGGAATACCCCAACCTGCGGACACATCACCTTCGCTATTAAAGGCAAAATAAAACAACGCTGGTACTACCATTCCACCGACAGCGGCAATAATTGGCAAACTCGCCTGTTTGGGATCCGATAATTCACCAACCAGTATTTCGCGCTTGATCTCAAGCCCGACCACGAAAAAGAACAATGCCATCAAGCCATCATTTATCCAATGATGCAGGCTTTTTTCCAGTGCAATCTCACCAAACGAAAATGCAATCGGGGTGTGTAACAAATGTATATAAGCTTGTGACAATGCAGAATTCGCGATAACCAGGGCAATAATGGCGCAAGCCATCAATAACAGGCCACTGGCGGATTCATGATGAATAAATTCTTCAAAGGGAGAGGCTATTTTGTCAAATATCTTCTCCAAAGGGGCATCAGGGGTTTCTTGAACTCCATTATTTTGGGAGTTATCTGATTGATTCTGACTCATATCAAGTTTACTAATCCATATATTAAAAACGAGCGGCTAGTTTAGCATGACTTTACGCCAAGCATATCTATTTGACCAAGTATTAGTCGCTTTCATCGGGCAGGCACAGCGTCAGCTCAATCCCGGCGGCCTAAGGGCCGGTTTAAAGCGATGGACTGGCAATCGAGACACTTGGCAAAACCCTGCTTCATTTTACGGGTATTAGTCCAAAACACTCATCAAACAAACGCAATCAGCGGGAAACAGAAGCGTCTCATAGAGCGGTTTTGGCGTGAGCGCGCAGAATGCGGCATGCAACCGGAGGTACCCCACGACCCACTATTTTTTATTTCTCGGCAATTATTATTTAGTCACGAATGCGGCAACGGATCAGTACCGTGAATCCCGGAATCACTCTAAGGTTTAATGTGAGTAATCACAAAGAACATCTGTTATTTTCACTTTAAACAGATTTTCCCTAATTATTCACATCAAGCAGCCGATTAACTATCCACATTATCAATTTTGCTAATTTGACATTCAAATTTTTCTGGAGAAATTTCATGGGAATATCCAAATACAGCCTCTTATCAATCGCGGTTTCCATTGCACTGGCAGGCTGCGCAGGCAGCAATAACACCGAAGAAACGATTTCATTAAGCGGTGTTGTGGCCGATGGTTACCTGCAAAATGCCACCGTTTGTTTAGACCTTAATGAAAACAAGGCTTGTGATGCCGATGAGCCAACTGCCTCAACGGACACCAACGGTGCCTATAACTTTGAAACCAATGCCGCTGACGCGGAAAGCTACCCGGTAATCTCGGTGATTAAAGGCGGTGTTACCACTGACTCGGATGATACCAGTCGCGTATTGCAGGACTACATTATGAGTGCCCCTGCGGGTAAAGCGGATTTTATCAGTCCGATGACCACCATGATACAAACCGAAATTGAATCCAATCCTGGCATGTCATTGGACTCAGCAGAAGCCTCGGTAAAAACCAATCTGGGCTATAGCGCATCAGACCCGGTGGATCTTTTTAAAGACTATATCGCCGCAGAAAAAGCAAGCAATGAACCAGCGGAAAATGCGGTCAAATACAAACGTATTCGCCGTATTGCGCAGGTTACGGCACGCGCACTGGAAGCCAATCAAGGCACGGTTATCGCCGCCGCAGCCAATGCCGGCCTCGACAAAGACGAAACACGTAATGAACTGGTAAGACTTGTTGTCAAACAGGTTATCGCGGACATGAATCAAATCACAGGTATTGTTGATGCTGTAGACTCGGCATCTCCGTTTAATCCCGACGATGCGACAAACAAACCGCCGATTACCGTCAATACCAGCAATCTGGAAGATGCTATTCTCGCTGAGCGCGTCACCTCACAAGCAAAAAAGGTGGACATTCTGGCGGTGTTAAAAGCCGGTATTAACGCCTTGAGCAGTTCATTCAACACATCGGTATCCGACAGTGAATATCAATACTACACCATACAATCGTCAGCAAGTGGTGAAATCAGTACGTCAAGCGCAAGCTGGAACTGGTCAACAAAGGCCTGGGAAGCAGACAGTGACAACAACAGTGGAACAACACCCGAATACGCACAGGTTATCACCTCGGACGGTTTAAAACTGTATGACACGCAAAGCACCACAGAATCCTTTACCGACAACAAGGACGGTACCGCAAACTATGTAAAAAAGGACGCGGCGAACAGCGTTCTGTCTCAGTCCAAAATCCAGGGCGCAGAAATTTCCCTTGACGGGAAACGCATCCTCGCAACGCTGAATAAATCCGGTGAATACGATAAGGCGTGGCAAAAAGCCATTCCCAGCAATGCGTTGTTTACCACAGGGGCCAAAGGTTATCGCTGGACGCTGACCTCAAGTGATAACACTTTTTCCGTCTGGTACGAGGACGCCAGTACCGGGTGTACTGAAATTGGGGACACCGCAATCGACACAAGCAAAAACTGTTTAGCCTTAATGAGTGCTTCAGGGGCAATCGCGGCAACAGCATTAACTGAACTCACCGATGGGCAAACAGATTTTACTATTGGCAATTCCAATTACACGGCGGTGTTATCCACACCAACAACGAATACCGGCACAGTAAGCTACACTGCCCCGGATGGAACGACAACAACCGAGGGCAGTTATCGCATCACTACACCGTTTGGCGGAACTGTTGAGACTCTCATACTTGATATCCCACGTGAACTTCATGACGACCTGAATGTATCAGGTACTGAAAATCTGTTCATTGTCATCGACGAAGGCTATGCACGAATGGGGACTGTGACATTTGGTGGCATTGCCGAAAAGAATGAAACAATGTACTACAATGAAGCCGCCTTAAATGATCTGAAAAATTGTTTCCTGGGTGGTACCAACAACAATGGTACCGGTACTTGTACTGTCGGCTTGTTTTTGAAAAACGGCTCAGATGCTGAAGGGGCAACACTCACTCGCGAAACAAAAACCATGATCCCGTTCCTTGACGCAGATGTTAGCGGCAAAAGCCTGACCTTCAGCAATACCAAGCTTGATGGCACCACCCGCCGTTGGGACTTCGTCTTTAATAGCGACGGTACAGCCTCATTCACATCAGTTACCGATAGTTCACTTGTCACCAGCCACAATGCCACTGACACGGCAAGAACCGACTTGAACTGGACTATCACTGGGAATGGCCGACTAAAAATCACACGCACCAGTAATGCTGACGTGTGGATGGCAACCTTACTTGATGACGGCACAATGCATGTTCGTAGAAAACGCCAGGATTCATCCGGCGTATTTGTGAAAAACTTTGGTGGCTATATGACAAGTGCAACGACCACTCAATAACACATATAGAACTGCAACAAGAAAAGCCGGTATTTAATAAATCAAATACCGGCTTTTTAGTCCAAATGACAATCTGACAACTGTATTGTAACCAATGCGGCTACTCCGAATAATTCACCCGGCCGCCGAAAAACAAGGTTAAGCTGTTATTAACAGATATTATTGGAATATTAATGTAACCGGCCATTTGGCTAAGCCCGCCCTCACACCCACATTGCTTGCCACTATTGACGCAATCGCAAATTTACCTCTGAACAACAATCCAACAATCTCGGCGCGATCATCGAACTTCCGGGCGAAATAGTCGGACTAAACACCAACCAATCGGGTATAGCTGTGTTCGCGATTACCGAGTACATCAAGTCGTACATCAATCATCCGCTTTAATTCATCGACATGAGAAATAATGCCCACCATACGCCCACTATCGCGCAACTCCATCAAGGTGTTCATGGCAAGTTCCAGCGACTCCGAATCAAGGCTGCCAAAGCCTTCATCTATAAATAAAGTATCCAGGCGAATTCCACCTGCATAGGCTTGAACAACATCCGACAACCCCAAGGCAAGCGCCAATGCAGCCATAAAACTTTCACCGCCCGACAAGGTTGCAGCAGCACGCTGTTTTCCCGTATATGCATCTTCAACAAGCAGGTCAAGCCCGGCCTTTATTCGTTTGTCAGCCACTGCTTCATTACGGTAAAGTTGATAACGGCCCTTGCTCATCTTCACTAATCGCTGACTGGCTTCTGTCAATACATCATCCAGCAACACTGACAATACAAAACGCTGCAAACTCAGGTTATGGGGATTTTTACCGTTGCTTACATCACTTAACTTGCCAACAACCCCATACTCTGCTTCAAGACAATGTCGTTCAGACAGAATATTATCTAATATTTTTTTTGTTGAATGCAAAAGATCCTGCCGCTGTCGCATTTTATGAAACTCGGTATCAAGTGCATTTTTTTCATTCGTCAACTGATTTTCCCTGTGCTTCAGATCGGCGATATCCGGCCGAGTTTTATCGGCAATCGCCAATCTTTCACTCTCCAGTTTTTTTGTCAATAACAGTTTTTCATCTTCATACTGCCTTATATCTTTTATATTTTCATCAAGCTGCTTCTGCGCCATCATTGCCGAAAGAAAATCTTTTTCATCACAGAAAGAACTTTGCTTTAAACAATTCACCCAATTTTCATCAAGCTTTGAGTATTGCGCCTGAACTTGACTTTGCTGTTGTTTTGCTGACATTAACCCGATGTCAGCAGACACCTTTTGTTCACGTGCCTGCTGATAAGTCGCATGGAATTCGGAAATTTCCCGTTTGATCTTATCCCGTTCGATACGAGCTTCCGCGATTGTACGCTCCAACACTTGAGAATCACGGTAAGCTTTCGGTAATTCAGCTTCTTTCATTTTCACATTATTCTCAGCAGCAGAAAACTCACCGTGTTTTTTTGTCAGGTTTTCGGTCATTATGCCTAATTCGGATTCAAGCAAGGCAATTTCTTTTTTACTAATCTCAATCTCTTCCTGCAACTTCGGCAATGTATCTTTTTCCTTTTGCAAACGCAAAATTACTGAACGCTGCGCCTGAAACTGCTTTCTGATATCCGCTAACAGCAAGTCAGACGCATCGCTTATATCAATGTTTTCCTCATCCAGCAATTTATTGATATTTTTAATTTCTTCCGCTTTTACCAATCTTTCACGCCTGATTTTTTCCAGATTGTCGCGGGCAATGATTACTTGCTGGCGGATATTATTCATTTCTTTTTCTGTTGGCAGTTTTTTATCACTTACCGCAATTAAGGGGTGATGCAAACTACCGCACACTGGGCAAGCCTCGTTTTCGTGCAATGTTGTCGCTAAAATAGCAGCCTGTCCATTTACCCAGCTTCGCTCATAAGCATCTCGCTCCCGGGAGCTCTCTTCAACTTGAGCTTGCTCGGCTTTTTCCCTGCATTTAAGTTCCTGCTCGAATCTCGTTAATTCTGTCAATTGCGACTGAAAATCCATTATTTTCCTTATTTTCTTGCCTTTTTCTTCAAGCTTATCCAACAACGTAATTTTTTCAGGCAATACTGAAATAGCATCATTTTGTGCCTGCCAAAAAGTTTCACTTTTTGCCAACCCCTGTTTTTTTTGCTGTATTAATTTTTGCTTTTTTTCAAGTTGAGAACGGCTGTTTGACAGAACTTTCTCGAGCGAAAACATTTGTTGCTTGGCCTCACTTAGTTGCTGACTACGCTCCCTGTAGTTTTCCAATTCAATCAGGCCAGCAGTAGAAGCGGCCAGCTTGTCTTCTTTTTCAGCCAAGGTGTTTTTCTTTTTTTCCAGTAGCGCCAGTTCAACATTGGCTTTTTCCAATATTTTCTTCGCATTCAAGAACTGATGTTCGCTGGATTCTAATATCTTCTTTTGGTTATTGAATTGCCGATAAATGGGCTCAATAAGGCTTGCCGATTGGGCTTTTTCCAGATTCTTTTTCTGACGATCGATTTCAGTCTGCCTCAATTCAAGTTGATTGAGTTGCGATTGGGTTTTCTGATGATCAGCAAATACCCTGTCCAATATATTTGCCTGATGGAATTGTTGTTGTGCCGCCTTTAATTTACCGGATAGCGTTTCTCTCTCGTCAGCCATTTTTTTTATGCTGTCAGCCAATAATGCAAGTTCAGTATTAAGTGCATCGATATCTGTTAAATTTTGCACCTCAAGCAAGGCGTTTGTTTGGTTTTCACATTCCTTGATCTTCGTTGTCAAGGCATTTGCCTGTTCCCTTAAACGATTTTGTAACGCGCTATAAACATGGGTTTGAAACAATTGCTGGAAAATAGATTCGCGATCTTCTGACCTGGCCATTAATAAATCGCGAAACCGGCCTTGAGGTAACACCATAACCTGACGAAACTGCTCGGCACTTAGACCTGTTAATTCCACTATGCGATCTGTAACTTCCGTTATTTTGGGTGAAACCAGGAGATGCGCTTCATCATTTTCAAGACTGTAAAGCGCTGCACGTGCTTTTTGTTCAGTAGTGCCTTCTCCGCGCACCTTGAGCCTTGTTTGATCAGGAGCCCGCGTTATTCGATAACGCTTGTCTGCAAGCTCAAACTCCAATGTGACTTCCGTTAAAGTGGCAGCATCGGCATAATCGCAACGCATCTGCTTAGCATCACGTTCGTTTCCGGTTGTCTCACCATATAACGCAAAACAAATGGCATCAAGGATTGTGCTTTTTCCTGCCCCGGTTGGTCCATTAATTAAAAATAACGGATTGACACCGAGCTTGCCAAAATCAATCTCCTCTGCTCCAGCAAACGGGCCAAAAGCAGCAATATGCAGACGAATAGGCCTCATTTACTTATCACTCGTTTCTTTAGCCTTACTCTCGATCAATTCACCCTGATGGATACTATCAAGCATGCGAGCAATAATTGTCGCGCCTTCGTCACTGATTTCTTCACCGCACATTTGCTGGTAAAAGTCCAGAAACATGGGCATCTCCCCTTTTTTCAGGTTTTCACGTTTCAACAACTGCCTTTCCCCTACCTTGTTTAAGTTTGGTTTTTCCATCTGTAAAATATTTGGATAAACTTCACGTAGTTTAGCCATGGGTTCATATAATGCGTGTGTATCCAACAATCTAACCATAATATAATCTTCAGGATTTTTGTCCGCTTTCGCAGTAGCCAGAATATCTTCCAGGCAACCTTCAATAATACGCATATCGCGCCGGGGAAGCAGTGGGATTTTGGCGATTTTGCAGTGCCCTGTTTCATCCATATCTACAATCGTCACCGATTTTTTTTGATTAACTTCAGAAAAAGAATATTTGAGAATGGAGCCTGAATAACGAATATGTGGTTCACCTTTGTACTGTGGCCTGTGTAAATGTCCTAAAGCAACATAATCAAAATCAGAAAATAAATCAGAGGAAATTTTATCTGCCCCGCCAACGGACAAAGGTCTTTCTGAGTCGCTGGCATCACCACCATCAATAAAGCAATGCGCTAAAACCACGCTGCGTCGCCGTTTTATATTGGCCTGTTTTATCTGCCCGGTTAAAAACTGCATTGCTTCTTGATGGTCTTGAACATCACAGCCATATACATCACGGACATGTGCAGGGTCAGCATACGGAATACCATAAAAAGCAACCTCACCATGATCATCATTTAAGATAACCGGCTCTGATGTTGCCATTAGTTTACCCAGAATATAGACACGACTGTGTTTCAATAATTGCGCAGCAAATGATAAACGCTGGCCGCTGTCATGATTACCGGCAATAATAATCAAGGGAATTTCCAATTGCTGACTAATGACTTCAATTATTTCATCCAGTAGGGTAATTGCATCTGCTGATGGAACCGAGCGGTCATAAATATCGCCCGAGACAAGTACTGCGTCAACGGACTCCCGGGATAATACGGCTAATATTTCACCCAGTATATGACGCTGATCCTCAAGTAGTGAAACATGATGAAATTGACGGCCCAGGTGCCAATCGGATGTGTGTAGAAAGCGCATGTGATAACCCAATAATTTCCATTAAGAGATTATACATGTTCAATGATTTAGAGAAAATGCCACACAATTTGAAATCATAAAACCCCATGAGCCGGGATTCCCTACCAGACGCCTTGCTGATGAATAGTCAAAATCGGGGAGACCACAAAGACTTTGTCTCCCCGAAATTTAAACCTGACAAGACAGTATGGGTGCCTGAAATTAAGCACACCAGTGTGTTTGCTTGTACCCAAGCCGCACTCAACAGTCACTTTAATCAGCAGTTCCTTTACTTAAAGACGCGGTAATCGCCTCTAGGTTTCGACGTAGGGCCAAATCTTTATCAAATAGAGCTTTGGCGCGATTTTCCGAGCGATGTATTATTTCCATTAGTGATTTTTCCTGCTCATCTGTCAGGCCAAGAGAAAAAAAACAATCTTCAACTTCAGAAGATAACAGGGACATAATAATTTCAAGTTCACCCTGGTTTTCACTCTGCTGTTCTTCCAAGGCTTGCAAACCATCAGTCGTCGCTTCCAGAAGTTTCTGTAAACTGGCCTGGTGTTTATTCTTCTCGTTTTCAGCCATTAATGCCAAAACTCTCGCGTTTCCACCTTCGGCAAGCATAGCAATATGATCCTTTAAACGACCATACTTTTCTTCATCCTCAACAGGCATGTTCATCACTAAAATCGTAATATTGCCATAACTGAATGCACTGCGATGCCCAAAATTAAAAATACTACCTTCTCTTTTTCGTATTTGCTCAATCACGGCGATTTCAATGGAACGAACAATGCCACTACTTGACTCAAAAATTCGCCCACTCTCGGTAAAGACACCGATTACCGCATTTAGTCCGTAATCCGATATCACCGACATCAAGCGGCTAATCACTTCTTCGTAAGTGTCAATAGTAAAACTGTTTTGGTAAAAATGCAGTATATTGCCAATTTCCGCAGTATTGTTCATTGCCGTCATTGCAGCCTGCATGGATTCTTGAAAATTATTTTTTGCTTCTTTTAATCTCCGGCTATTTTCTATTGACAGATGTATTTTTTTTACCAGCTCTTTGTCATTATAGGGCTTGACAATATAATCATCGCCTCCCGCTTCATAACCGGCTATACGCTCATCAGGAAGACCAAGGGCTGATACAAAAATAACAGGAATAAACTCGGTTTCGGGGTTATTTTTAATTTGACGGCAGGTATCCAGGCCGTTAATGCCCGGCATTTTCACATCCATCAAAACCAAATCAGGCACCCATGAGCTCAATATATCAATACAGGACAAGCTATCCTCGGCACACTGAATATCAAACTCTTCACCCAATAGTTCTTTCATCACTGTCAGGTTCATTGATTCGTCGTCAACGACGAGTATTTTAATTGTATCTGTCATATTATTACTCTGATGTTAAATGTTTACTTGGGATTTCAAAAATAAAAACAGCGCCTCGTCCTTCGCGATTTTCGGCGCGAATACGCCCGCGATGAATATCGATAATCTCTTTACAAATTGACAAGCCGAGTCCTGTGCCACCGGCACCTGTATTGGTTTTACTACTTTGAATAAATTTATCAAAGATAGTTTCTGTCTCATCTTCAGGAATGCCAACCCCTTCATCAAAAATCTTAAAACAAAATAACAACGGCGTGCCTTCCAGTTCTGTTAGCTCAACTTTAATATGCCCGGAAACGGGAGAAAAACGGATGGCATTTGATAGCAAATTTGAAATGACTCGACGAATACCGTCGTTGTTACATTGCACTTTATTAAGCCCTGAAACAGGCATTTTTTCAGTACCCAGATAAATTTTCCAGGTGATTTTTTTTTCTTCCAATCGGGCTTTTTCCGACTGAAAACACTGTTCTGTTAGTGTTTTAATATCTTCACTGTCAAACGACATGGCGTTTTTATTGGACTCGAGCTTTGACAAATCCAGTAAGTCATTCATCAAACCCAAAAGACGATTTCCACTTGATTTTATATGATCAAAATATTCTTTTGACTTTTCAGGCGAGTGACTCAAGGCTCGATCACTTCCCATATTGGCAAAACTCAATATGCCATACAGTGGGGTACGTATTTCGTGAGAGATATTGGCCAGAAATTCGGTTTTTGCGTTGTCTGCTTTCTCCGCCATTTCCTTTGCGATTTTTAGTTCAATTGTCCTCAATAACACATCATGTTCCAGCTTTACATTGTGTTCGAGAATGGTTTCTTTGGCCTCTTTTTCCAGTGTTAAATCACGTAGTATGCCACTAAAGCGATACGGCCCTGGAATCCCCACATCGGCAACAGAAAGATACAAGGGAAATTCACTACCATCCTTTCTCACCCCTTGAACTTCCCGGCTTGTTCCAATAATTCGCTGTATGTCGGTCGCCAAATATTCACGTAAATAGGCGTTGTGTTTTACCGCAATATGCTTTGGCATTAATATTAAAATGTTTTCGCCGATAATTTCCGATGGCGAATACCCAAATAGCTTTTCTGCGGCCGGGTTATAGCTGGTAATAATTCCCTCATCGTCCAGGGTAATAATGCCATCGTTCGCCGTTTCCAATATGGCCCGATAACGGACTTCATTTAACAACAGCTTTTTTTCCGTTTCTTTTCTGACAATGGAATAATTAATGGCTCGCTCCAGCAATGGAGCGGTAAGCTGATTTTTAAATAAACAATCGGAGGCCCCTAATCTGATTGCCTTTAATTCAAGCTTGATACTATCCCCACCCGTTAGCACAATGATAGGAGGCGTATCGGCCACATGGGGGCCAAGCTCTTTCGCCAACTCAAGCCCGTCACGTCCTCCCAGATTCACATCCAGCAATATCACATCATACAAATCACGCTGAACTGCGGACAACGCGCCATCATAGTTTTTTTCCCAAACAAGATTTAAGTTGGCATCGTCAAACACCTGGTTGATCAACCACCTTGTAATCAAGTAATCGTCTTCACTATCTTCCACAAGCAAAATTGACAATTTTTCTTTATGGCTCCCCCCTTCTGCCTTTTTTGCTGCTTTATCCATCAAATTACAACCTGGTTCCTAAAATTCGTGCGATTACATTAGCTTATCGGACTAAACAAAGGATAACTTAAGGCAAATCCGGAGAGGAAGTAAAAGAAAGCGGCGAGATAAAACGCAAAGAACAAAACATGATGTCTAGCCCGAATATTTCACCCGGAAGTCCGATGATCGCGCCGAGATTGCTGTTCAGAGGCGAATTTGCGATTTATTGACGACAAGCAGTTGCCTGGGGTTGAACCCCCTTTAGCGCCATCGGCAAATTTCGCTTACTTTGCTCAACCAGTGACTGAACGGTTTCAATTAAGGGAGACATAAAGACTTGATAACTGCTTTGCCGAGCACTGATGGCATTCAAAATAAATTCCCATTCTGCCGTCATATCGGGACGGGTTGTTTTTTCCGGCAGGCTTTCAATTAAGCCTCGCCCGGCGGCTGTGGAAAGAATGTGTTTTTTTTCCCGTTTTAAATAACCCCGGCTGAACAACAACTCAATAATACTGGCTCTTGTTGCTTCCGTTCCAAGCCCGTCGGTCTCCCGGAGTATTTTTTTTATCTTCGGGTCTTTAACAAACCGGGATATCCCGGTGATTGCCGTCAGTAAAGTCGCATCCGAGAAAGGCTTAGGGGGCTGGGTGTTTTTTTCCAGTAACTCACCTCGCTCACAATGCAATATATCCCCGTTTTTAAGTTCCGGTAACAAATTTTCACTTTCTTCCCGCAAGGAACGGACATCTTGTTCACCAGTCTGTGCATTCAAGGGAGACTGACTCTTGGCAAACGGACGTCCAGCAAAAAGGCGATTCAACGACTTCCAGCCAGCAAGCGTGATGCGCTTGTCAGTGGCAACGAACAATCCTCCCTCAATCACTATTTCAACACGGGACTCAAAATATTCATGATTTGGAAAAAACTGATATAAATATTGACGACAAATTAATTCATAAATTTTTCTTTCCTGCACGGTTAAACAAGCAATATTTAGCCTTTTTTCCGTTGGAATAATCGCGTGATGCGCCTCAACCTTTTTATCATTCCATGCCTGGGTTTTGAGGCCGAAATCAGCGCTTTCCACAGCAGGGCGTAATGTCGCCGAATTATGGGCTACCGACGACAGCACATTTTTTGCCAGGGAATAATGTGTCAAGGGTAAATAACGGGTATCTGAGCGAGGATAGGTGATTAATTTATGCTTTTCATACAAAAGCTGACAAGACTCAAGCACCTGACTGGCTGACAATGCAAACAAACGTGCCGCATCAATTTGCAATGCAGATAAATTATACGGCAGGGGTGGCGCTTGTTTTCTCCTGCTTTCATCTACTTGTTTTACAACAGCTTGTTTACCATGAATACGTTGTACCACGTTTTCGGCCAGCTTTTTTACCACAACCCGATTTTCATCATCCATGTAGGGATGACAGGCTTCGCTGGGTTTCCATTTTGCTGTAAAGCTTGCTGCCAGCTGACGGTCAGGAACAGACGCTGCCTGTATATGCGCGCGAACCTCATAAAACGGCGTGGGCGAAAATGCCTCTATTTCCTTATCCCGCCGAACAACCAGCCCCAGTATCGGGGTTTGTACTCGTCCCACAGACAAGACACCGCTGTAACCCACTTTACGACCTTGAATGGTATAAGCCCGGGTTAAATTAATACCATATAACCAGTCAGCCCTGGTGCGCGCCAAAGCAGATGCGGATAACGAGGCAAACTCTTTATTGTCACGTAACTGAGCAATGGCGCGTTTTACCGCTGACGGATTCATATCACTGATCAAACAGCGCTTTAATGTCTTGATTTTACTTGCTGGCACTTTGTGATAGGCGATAACTTGATCAACCAGTAATTGACCTTCCCGGTCAGGATCACCGGCATGCACAAGTTGATCGGCCTGTTCAAAGAGCTTTTTTAACACAACAAGCTGACTACGGGTTTTTGGTTTGGGTTTTAACTGCCATTGCTGCGGAAAGATGGGCAAATGCGCCATACGCCATTGCTTGTATTTTTCGTCGTAGGCATCGGGCTCGGCGTGCTCCAGCAAATGCCCGATACACCAGCTAACACAATCGCCATTCCCAACCCTGATAAACCCTTTTTCCTTTTTATGTGGTTTAGGTAAGACCTCAACTATAGCGCGAGCTAAACTCGGCTTTTCGGCAATATACAGGATCAATAGTGACTCTCCAATCTACATACTGAATATACATACAGTTCATGAAGATGGATAAAAATGCAAGCCCGGCAATCCGGATATTTACCACAAGTGACATTGGGTATATTTTCAGGTTATAATTCCCTGTAAAATACAGGTGTTATTTGCGTCTTTTTCGCTTTCGTGGCATCCGGTTTTTGAAATATCAGTCATCTTCGAGTCACTTTTTATGGCACATAAAACAGAATTTGTTAGCCGCACCGAGGTAGTCGGCCCAATTGATAGCATGCTTCGCATCGTTATCGGTCTTATTATTCTCGTCACCCCGTTTGTTTTGTCTCTGAGTATTTTTGACATGTCAAAAATGTTTGGTATTACCATCTATTTGTGGGTTACCGGCATAACGCGCTGGGATCCGTTTTATCTTGTTACGCTCTCACTGTGGGATAAATACAAAACCGATGCGGCAATAAAAGGACGCTTTTAACACGGAAAACAATGATACTGGCTCAGTTTTTTTACCAAAGAAACACCTTGCAAGTTGCAGAGGATCTGATTGGAAAGATCATTGTGCGCAAGCAAGGCGATCACTTGCTGAAAGGCATTATTGTCGAAACCGAAGCCTATATTGGTAAAGAAGATAGCGCGTGTCACGCCGCCAAAGGAAAAACAAAACGCACCGAAATCATGTTTGGGGAAGCCGGATATGCCTATGTTTATTTTGTTTACGGCATGCATTATATGTTTAATATTGTCACCGAAAAACCCGCATTTCCTGCGGCTGTGTTAATACGCGCCATCGAACCCGTGGCAGGAATAGAAAAAATGATCAGCAACCGCAATGTCTCGGGGAAGAATTTAACAAACGGTCCAGCAAAACTGTGCCAGGCATTGGGGATAAACAAATCACTAAACGGAATTAACTTGACTACCGGAAAAAAACTCTGGATTGAAGACCAACCCCAATCAGCTGATTTTTTCAAACAATATTTTTCATCGCCTGAAATCGGCAGAGGATCGCGCATTGGCATTGACTATGCCGAGCCAAAAGACAGGGATGCCAAATGGCGTTTTTTTATCAAAAAGTCAACAAGCTAATTCATTTTGATACAGACACACAGTATGCAATCAATACCCGAAGATCATGATGTTGTTTGCGACATAAGCCAAAATATTAATTCAACAGACTAAAATAACCCAATCAAAATGAGCATCTTTCCATTCAACAAGCGCCTAAACAACCGCAGTATTCACCGCAATCCCCATAGCGCAATAAAGGCTTGCTAACAGACTTGACCGGGTATTCCTTTAATCGCTTATCCTTGCAAAAAACAATGAATCGTATGCGTTTCAGAAATACGTGACTGCTCAGGGTAATTTTGTTTACATTTTTCCATTGCTTTTGGGCAGCGCGGATGAAAATAACAACCCTGTGGCGGATTAATTGGTGAAGGAGGATCACCTTCAAGCTTTAATACTTCTTGTTTGGTTTCGTGATCAATCATAGGTACTGCCGACAATAAAGCCTGGGTATAAGGGTGCTGCGGATTTTCAAGAACATCCGCCACACTGCCTTTTTCGACAACACGACCTAAATACATCACGGCAACTTCATCAGCCAGGTATGCTACCACTGAAATATTATGTGTAATAAACAAATAAGCCAGGCCAAATTTCTGCTGTAGCTCTTTCAACAAATTTAATATTTGCGCCTGAACAGATACATCAAGCGCACTGGTCGGCTCATCACAAACGATAAGCTGAGGGTTAACGGCCAACGCTCTTGCGACACAAATACGTTGCCGTTGCCCCCCGGAAAATTCGTGAGGATAACGATGACGATGCTCAGGCGACAAACCTACCTGAAGCAGCAAATCCGCCACGATTTTTTCTCTGTCAGCGGCGTTTTGAGCAATATTTTGCGCTATCATACCCTCTTCAATAATATCGCCAACCATCATTCTCGGGTTCATGGAGGAGAACGGATCTTGAAAAATAATTTGGAAATCTTTGCGTCGCCTGCGCAATTCCTGTGTACCAAGAGTTGTTAATTCCGTTCCAGAAAACGTAACACGACCTTCAGTAGGTCGAATTAATTGTAAAACGCCTTTTCCCAGCGTTGTTTTGCCACAACCCGATTCACCAACCAAAGCCAGGGTATGCCCTTTTTTTACAGCTATTGAAATATCATCAACCGCATAAACGTAACCGGCAACACGTTTAAGCAGCCCTTTGTGAATTGGGAAATGTATTTTCAGGTTTTCAACTCGCAGTAATACTTCAGTATCTTTTTCTCTAACACCCGGCTTTTGGGCTGCTTTTGCTTTCACCCGCACTGTTTTATCGAGAGCATTTTCTTCATATAAAAAACAGCGGACACTGTGCTCAGGAAGGTGTGTTTTTAGGGTAGGAACGGCGTTTTTACATTTGTCCCAGGCATATTGGCAACGGGAGGAAAAACGGCATTGCTGAAACACCTGGTCAAGCGACGGCACGGTACCCGGAATGGTCGCCAATGCCGTATCACGTTTTTCCATACTCGGTAACGCCTCAAACAATTTCTGGCTATACGGGTGTTGGGCATTTTCGAAGAACTTGTCACGATCAGCAATTTCAACAATTTGCCCGGCATACATGACTGCCACATGGTCAACCATCTCCGAAACAACTGCCAAATCATGTGTAATCATCAATACAGCCATGCCGGTTTGCTTTTGCAAATCCTTGATCAGATCCAGCACTTGTGCCTGGATTGTCACATCAAGTGCCGTTGTTGGCTCATCCGCGATTAGCAAGTCTGGCTCACCGGCCAAGGCTATGGCAATCATGACGCGTTGTTTCATACCACCCGAAAGCTGGTGCGGATACTCTGTGATTCGTTGTTTTGGGTCAGGAATTCCAACCGCTTCGAGCAATTCAATAATACGCTTTTTTGCTTGTGCGCCTTTTAATCCCTTATGCCTTTGCAATACTTCTTCTATTTGAAAACCAATGGTCAGTACCGGGTTTAACGATGTCATGGGTTCTTGAAAAATCATTGCCACTTTATTGCCACGCACATTGCGCATGGCTGATTCTGGCAAGGCCAACAAATCCTGGCCATTCAATATCACCTCGCCACTCATATTATTGGAAGCTTGACTTGGCAACAATTGCATAAGCGATAATGCTGTCATGGATTTTCCACAACCGGACTCACCCAATAAAGCAAATGTTTCTCCTTTGTTTATGGAAAATCCAATATCATCAACCACTGTTGTTCTGCCTGATTGGGTATCGAACCAGGTTTTCAGGTTTTTAACTTCCAGTAATATTTCACTCATGTATATACCAACTATTGTTTACGTATGCGCGGGTCAAACGCATCCCGTACGGCATCTGAAAACAAATTAGCAGACAACACCAAAACAAACATAAAAATAAATGCCGCCAGTAACGACCACCACACCAGAGGCTCCCTGGCCATCTCCAGTCTTGCGCCATTTATCAGGTTTCCCCAACTGTACATCGAGGGATCAACACCAACACCAACATACGAAAGTACAGCTTCTGCCAGCACCAAACCACTAAAATCCAGTACAACGGCAATCAGCACAATATGCATAACGTTAGGCTGAATGTGTCGCCAAATAATCCGGAATGAACCCACCCCAAAAGCCTGTGAAGCCTGCACAAAATCCACCTCGCGCAACTTCATGGCTTCTCCGCGCAGCATACGACACAAGCCTGTCCAGCTGGTAATGCCTAAAATAATACAAAGAAAAAACAAGCGAATATCAGCACGTTCCGAATCGGTTTCAAATAAATCGGGATTGTTTGCCACATAAACCTGCATCATCAATACCGCAGCTGCAATCAACAACACACCCGGAATTGAACTCAGCGTGGTATATAAATATTGAATAACATCATCCACCCAGCCCTTCATGAATCCTGCCATAATGCCGAGTAACACGGCAAATGGCAACATAATCAACGTGGTCAAGGTTCCAATGACAAGCCCGGTACGAATACTTTTAAGCGTTTGATAAAATACATCTTCGCCCACTTTATCCGTACCAAATATATGATAAGCCGGTGCCAACTCAACCATTGTGCCAGCCAATACAAATAAAAAACCAAGCGTAAACAAAATCAGCGACCACGGCACGCCAGCGGAAGAAGTCAACATGTTCCGGGCAGTGAAAAAATAAGCCGCTTTTCTGGCGCGAGACACAAAAAAAGCAAGTATGGCAACAAACACCAACCAAATTGCAATTCCGTACATAACACCCGTGGCTATTTTTACAGTCACGTCAGCGACAAAATCCGTTTCCGGGTTCGCCAAATGTTTACCGCCATGTAGCAAGCGTGGATATTCTCGAGTACGAGTCCCATCTTCATGCTCAATCGTTTCTTTTGAAAAAAGGTAGGATGCAAATGGAGCAGAATAGGTTTTTTCCTCTTGCACGCGTATCGGTGTTAATATAACGTCCAGTACACTTAATACATCACCATCATAGGACGCTTCGCTCGTCTGTGAGTTTTCTACCGGCATACGAAAGTGAATAGAGTCCAGTAAGCCAATCACCACATATACCAAAAGAAAAACCAGTGACACCATACCCAGCTTGTGTTGAATTACCTGCCGCCACGGTACCCGAAAATGTTCTTTCCCCGAGGCATAAACAACAAACAACGAAATAGCAAAAACCAGCAAATAGATTAGTGCATCTGTCCAGAGCAATACGGGTTTTACCGCAGTCAGATTAACAACAATCAGATAGACTGTAACAAACAGTACAGGAAGAACAAAAACCAATGGATGAAAACGAGAGCGGGATATCATTGCAAACGTATCCTCGGGTCAGCAATAGTGTAAGAGATATCTGTTAACAATAACCCCAAAATATAAAGTACCGAGCCAAGAAAAACCATGGCGCGCACAATCGCAAAATCCTGGCTGTTAATTGCATCTATTGTATAACTGCCTAATCCTGGTATACCAAAAAAAGACTCCGTGATTAAACTGCCCATAAATAATAACGGTAAAACAACAACCGCACCGGTCAAAATAGGTATCATACCGTTACGCAAAACATGGCGATACAATACAACGGCCTCCGATAAACCTTTTGCCCGTGCAGTACGTACATAGTCTCGAGAAATTTCTTCCAGAAATATGGTTCGATACCAGCGCGTTCCTGCGCCAATACCACCGACAATACCAATCAATACCGGCAAAATCGTAAACTTGATCGCATTTGCACCGACGTCATATCCGGATATGGGCACAAGATGCAAGACTTTGCCAATTAAAAATTGTCCACCAATAATATAGAACAAACTGGATATCGACATCAAAATGACACAAATCACCACACCCCAAACATCCACATAAGTCGCTCGGAAAAATGCCACAATCAATGCAAATGTAAGATTGGTCAAAATTCCGATTATAAAAATGGGCACAGCAATAACCAAGCTCGGCCACATACGCTGACTGATATCATAAGAAATATCACGTCCAGCATCCGAACGACCAAAATCAAAGGTAAAAAGTGCGATGGATTTTTCCATAAAAATGGTGTCGGTCAATTTTGCCATGCCTGTGGCATCCGAGTTAAAGACCATGGGTTTATCGTAACCACGCTCTTCCTTCCATTGCATAACTGCTTCGGGACTTACTCGCTTCATACCCAGGTGCATGCGCGCCATATCATCCGGTGAATTGACCACAAAAAACAAAACAAAGGTTAATAAGTTCACGCCGATAAGAATAGGGATGGCGTACAGCGTACGACGAATAATGTAATTCAGCATCTACCTACCTTCCTCTGCCAGATTTTTTAACGCAATGTGTTCTCTTTGCCGATACGTCAATATTGCAGGAATAGCTGTACCGATAAAAAACAAGGCAAGAATAATAATTGGCCAAAGTACCGGCTTATTCCAGGCTATTCGCTTTTTCTCTCGTGCAATTGCATCAATACGCTTATACTGCAAGGTGTTATGTGCCATCAGATTTGGCTTCGCATTCATATACCAGCCATGGCTTAATGAAAATTGTTTTGGGTTAAACCCCCACACCCACGGTGCATCTTCACGAAGAATGCGAATCATTTTATTAATGACTTTTTTTCGGCGCTGCCCATTTGCCATGTTTTTCATTTTCTCAAACAAACGATCAAATTCAGGATTCTTGTAATTCGCCGCATTTTCGCCATTTACATCCACCTTGCTATTTGGACCATACAACAAAAAGAGAAAATTTTCCGGGTCAGGGTAATCGGCATTCCAGCCCCAAGAAAAAATTTGCGCTGTCCCCTTTCGCATTTTATCCTGAAAACGGTTATACATCGTGCTACGCAAATTTAACTGGATATCGATTTTTTTAAACTGTTTTCTATACCAGCTTAGCATGGCTTTGCTGCCTGGCCCCGTTGCTGTATTGTCATAATATAAAACCAACTGTTTTCCGGTTTTTTCATCAATACCGTTGGGATAACCTGCATCACGTAACAGTTGTTTGGCATATGCAATTGATTTACGTTGAGGTCGTCCCTTTTTCCAGTCATAGACAACCGGATTAATTCCTTGCTTGCCACCTACGTAACCAAAAATACCGGGCGGAATCGGACCTTGTGCTGGTACGCCCCGTCCATTGGCAAAAATGGAAATATATTCTTCATAATCAATCGCAATTGATATCGCCTGTCGTAATTTTTTCGCACGCTCACTTAAACCACCAACAACCGGATCCCGCATATTAAAGCCCAAATAATAGGTACTGGCGGCAATCGCAGTGGTAAGCTGAATACCCTTGCGTTTCATTTCATCTGTCAACTGAACCTCACCGCTACCGGAAAACTGTATGGCCTGATCAAAACTTTCGGAACTAATGCCAGAGGTGTCATAGTAACCCTGTAAAAACTTGTTCCAATATGGAATCGTTTCTTTTTCCAGTTTGTAAACAACCTTGTCAATAAATGGCAGTTTTTTCCCTGCATCACTTAAAAAACTGGCTTCCGTATCACCAGTAGCTCCAACACTGGGGTAATAAACATCGCGGTAGTTTGGGTTTTTTTCCATTACCATTTCCCGGTTGGGATTATTTTTTGTCAGCATATAGGCACCTGTTCCAACAGGATACCAATCAAGGGAAATATTTTTCTCCTTCAAACCCGGCTGCGCATAAAAACGCACAGCCTCTTCAGGCATGGGGGCAAAAAAAGGCATTGCCAACCAATAGACCAACTGCGGATACAAGCCTTTTATTTTAATTTCATAAGTGTATCGATCTATTATTGTTACGCCGCTTAATTCAAATTTATTCAAGTCAACAAATTGGCTCCCGCCCTTGTCGCGAATCTCGTCTTCGGTTTTTTTGATTTTTTTTGATAACGCTTTCAAGCCAACAATATATTCCGCCATGATGCCAAAAATTGGCGAATGCAATGATGGTTGAGCCATACGCTTCATTTGATAAACGTAATCAGCGGCGGTAACTTCACGATGTGAAACCGTTTTAAAGTCATCCAGGGTATGAATATGCGCCATTTGATCTGTGGTTAAGTTGTGATAAAGGAAGTCACCACTTTCCCCTCGCGCAAATGCCGGATGCGGCTGGTATTGAATACCGGGTTTAATTTTTATGCGATAAACACTGTATGCAATATCTTCAACAAATGCACGCTTATCCAGCTTTTTGCCATCTTTACCCAACAAGACGGGTTTAGGCACTTCTGTCGCGGTCAGGGGCTCCAGGACATAAGGGCGTTTCAGAAAATGATATTGCAACGGCGGCTCGTAAATTTGACCGATAAACGCATATTCATTTGAACTATAAGATCGCACCGGATCAAGATGCTTGGGGCGTTCAGCGAACGACGAATACATAATATTTTTACCGCTCTCGTGCGCTGGATAAGGATTGTTCCAGGTAGAGCCTGAACAGGCGACCAATAACTGGGCAAACAACAATATAACGAGAATGCTGAGTATTTTAGTGTATTGCCTGCGAAATAAATCAATCATTGATTAATAAATATCCGTGTTCTTTTTTTCATCATTTTTCACCGTTTACCTGTACATAAGCTGCGGCTCAAACACGCAAACTCGCCACTTAATGAGCGGCTGCAACCATTCCTTTTCAAATAAGCAGACAACAGCCTACTGATTATGTCATGCAATTTTACCGAGTAAACCTTTTACACGCGATTAGAACCGCTTTTTTATCAATTAGTTCGCCCAACATTGTATATATATCATTCGCCTGTTGCTGACATATTCATTATCAGAGCAAAACTGGAACCGTTTTTTAACGAATCCGAATTCTTTGCGTTATAATCCCCCCATGTTCATTAATCGTCATTTGCACTGAGCTAATATCAGCGTAATCACATCAATTAAACACTAAAGAGGAATAGTATGGGATTTCTTTCAGGCAAACGCGCCCTTATCGTCGGACTGGCCAGTAATCGTTCAATCGCTTGGGGAATCGCTCAAGCCATGCACCGTGAAGGGGCAGAATTGGCATTTTCCTATCAAACCGAAAAACTTAAATCCCGCGTTGAAAAAATGGCCGCCGAATGTGACTCAACACGTGTTATGCCCTGCGATGTCAGTAGCGACGAACAAATTGCCGGCGTTTTTGATTATCTTGGCAAACATTGGGACAACGTCGACATCATCATTCACTCTGTGGGATTCGCGCCTAAAGAAGAGCTGGTGGGCAATTTTGTTGACATGACCACTCGCGACGGCTTCAACATCGCCCATGAAATAAGTTCGTACAGCTTTACTGCATTAGCAAAAGCTGGGCGTGAAATGATGAAAGGCACCAATGGATCATTGATTACGCTCAGTTATCTCGGTGCTGAGCGGGCAATGCCAAACTACAATGTCATGGGTCTGGCCAAAGCCAGCCTTGAGGCAAACGTTCGCTACATGGCGCAAGCCTTGGGACCCGAAGGAATTCGCGTGAACAGTGTATCTGCCGGCCCAATTCGTACATTAGCCGCAGCCGGTATCGGTGATTTCAGAAAAATGCTCCACCAGGTGGAAGAGAATGCGCCACTACGCAAGAATGTAACAATTGAGGAGGTGGGAAACACAACGGCTTTTCTGTGTTCTGATCTGGCTTCGGGCATTACCGGGCAAAATATTTATGTGGATTCAGGTTACAACATTATTGGCATGCCGGTTTTATGATGTTGCTTATCGCCTTTTTTCCAAATCCAAACAAACTAAACAAAAAAGCCAAACTCACATGAGTTTGGCTTTTTGCTACGCACACTGAGAACGAAAAAAATTACACCCTGTTTTCAGAACGCCCTGAGCGGTTTCCCCCACTTCTTCTTGCAGAGGAGTTGGCACTTCCGCGATAATTGCGCCCCGAACCGTTCTTGTGATAACCACCATAACGCCGCTTGCCATTGCGAGAATTGCCTGGACGTGCATTACGAGGAGAAGGTTCCGGTTTTTTCGCTTCCAAGCCGGGAATCAGTTTTCGATCAATTTTCTGGCCCGATATTTTTTCTATGGCAAACAACTTTGACCAATCTTCACCACCAACCAATGAAATTGCATCACCCGTTGAACCACCGCGACCGGTACGACCAATACGGTGAATATAGTCTTCCGATACCATCGGTAAGTCATAATTGATAACATGAGAGATACTGCGAATATCAAGACCACGTGAGGCGACATCCGTTGCAACCAATAATTTGAATTTACCACGACGCATGTTTTCAACCGTGCGGCGGCGATGATGTTGTGACATATCACCATGCAATGCCGATACTCTGTGCCCCTGTCCCGCTAGTGTTTTTGTCAATGCATCAGCACCACGCTTTGTTGCCGTAAAAATAACAGCCTGATTGATTTTTTCGTTACAAACCAGGTGAGACAGCAAATTCAGTTTATGTGTGACGTCATCCACAGCGTGCACACATTGTTGAATGGATGCATTCGTTTTAATTTTGGAAACCATTTGAATACGCACAGGGTCTTTTAACAACTGCGTTGCAACTGCCGCCACTTTGCCTTCAAAGGTGGCAGAGAATAATAGTGTTTGTTTGTCTGCCGGCGCTTTATTGGCAATCGCCTTAACTTCATCTACAAACCCCATATCCAGCATGCGGTCGGCTTCGTCAAGTATGAGCGTTTCGAGACGTGACATATCAAGACGCCCACGCTCAAGATGATCAATCAAACGCCCCGGTGTTGCCACCAGGATATCCAGTGGACGCCCGAGTAGGCGCATTTGCGGTGGATAGGGTTCACCCCCCACAATACAACCAAAATACACGCGATTATTGCGTGAAAACTGCTTTATGTTTTGCTCAATTTGTTTGGCAAGCTCTCGCGTTGGTGTCAATATTAATACACGGGGGCCTTTACCCGCTGCGTTCTTTTTCTGTAAAAGTTTATGCAACGAAGGTAATACAAACGCGGCGGTTTTTCCTGTGCCGGTTTGTGCCGAAGCCATAACATCACGGCCTTCAAGAATTTGGGGAATTGCTGCTTTCTGAATATCAGTCGGTTGCTCAAAACCGCATGATTTTACTGCTTCTACAATTCGGGAATCCAGTGCTAGATTTTCAAAAGACAAAATAAATACCTCTTCTGCTCATAAATGAACAAAATGAATAAAACAACATATGGGTGTGGATGATTTACGGAAATGTAATCGAAAACACCTGAATGTTAGCCAAATGCATCAACGCCCTGCCAGGCAATTAATGCTACTACGCTGCTAACCAGGGACAAGCTATTAATTTAGCTTTTAATTCATATCAAAAATCGGGTCAGGAACGTCTCACCTTAAAGCACAAAACTCAGCATTTTCAAGTGCATAAAGACAAAATACACTGTCAGGAACGTGCTGAAGAACTTAAGGAGGGCGCAGTGTACAGGAAAATGAAGAAACAATCCACCAAAATCCGGCGTTATATTTTAGCCGCTGAGAATAATTAACTACATTGGCCAACTGACAGTCACTTTCGAAGAACGGTAACTGTCAGATCAGCGCGTAACCACTACACTTTAAATACGATGCGAAAAAATGCAAGGCTCTTTCTATTTCTACGTTATTTCAAACAGCTTCTGAAAATTAGCAATGGTTAGGATTTTTTTAATCTCGTCTTTGCACCCGGACACCTTTATTTTTGCTTTATCACCACCAGCATGCTCTCTCAAAAGTAATAACATACCCAAGGCCGAGCTATCCATGTAATCTGCCGATGACATATCGAGCGTATATGATGCATCGGGTGCATACGGACTGTAAGCATCCCGAAATTCTTTATGATCATTAAAATCAAACCGACCGGAAATCACAACACTAACTGATTTTCCACCATCTGTATCGTGGCTGCTAACCGACATAAAATACTCCTTCATACTAACTTGTTGCTACCCACAGCTTGCGCTATTAAAACAAATCAACTTCACCGGCATCCATAGAGTCTTGCGACACCACTTTTGCGCCCGGGTTTTGCTGGATCCTGGATAACTCATCCAGCTCTGATCGAATCGCGTCTATTTCAATTTGAATATCGTCGACCTCTTTCCCATCCAATACAACATATTTAATTTTACTCAACACATCAGAATAACGCCCCAAACGCCCTTCCACGTGATCCATTAATTGCCTGACAATATCTTCAAATTGCAATGCACGCACAGCGTTACTCACACCTTCACCAATTGTGCCTGTCGATTGAGACACCTGATCGAGCGTAGCCGCGATAAATTCATTTAGCTTATCCATCTCTCGAAAAGTTAAATCCACTTTTTGCTTGGACTCGATTGCAAACATCATATCCTTTGATGCCATGCTTTCAATTGTTTGCTGGGCATCATATATATTTTTCATTGCCCCACCCATTAATGCGCGAATCTTTTCACTAAACTCATTCGAGCGCAAACTCAAATGACGCACCTCGTCAGCAACGACAGCGAAGCCTCTGCCCGCTTCACCGGCTCTTGCCGCTTCGATAGCCGCGTTCAAGGCGAGCAAGTTGGTCTTATCCGCGATTCCATTAATATCATCCAGCAGGTTTTCCACATTCGACATTTGATCCGCAATATCATCTATGCCATGCATAATAACCATACTGTCCTTGCTTGTATTGATGATTTGCTCTACAAAGAAATCCAACAGTGTATTGGTTTCAGAAGCGAACTCCCCAAAGCTCATTTTGTTGGCATCGTCATCTGCCTGCTTGTCATTTTGTTCCGATGAATCCGATGTTTTCTCGATGAGTTTCATTACCATTGCCAACTGCTTGTTTGACTGGTCCGTCAAGCCATTAAAACTGCTTTGCAACTCACTGACCGCTCCGTGAATCAACTTTCTTGAACGCTGCAAATCATCCTCAAGCCCGAGTACCTCTGACTTAAAAACATCAGCACATTCAGCCATCAAGCGGCTTTTTTCTGAATCGGCACAGGTATCTGGCTGGGACTGCCTGATTTTTTTCTGCGCCACAGACAAGTCTTGGGTTTTTCGCCGCATTTGAACAAATGCAATCAACCACGCTAGACTCACAAGCAATAGGCTGCCTTGCGCCTGATATTCATACTCAATGAATTCCAGTGACACAAAGGCGAATACACTAACGATTATTGGAAAAACCAGATCTTTCAAGCGATCACCTAAACGTATACGTTTTTACAACCATTTCAATAGAATCATGCCGGCTTGCTGAGTAAGTTATAAAACCTCATATCACTAAATTCAGGGAGCCTTTGGTAAAACCGAACAAAAGTCCGACCAAAACACTGCTTTGCCAAGCTATCGGGACAATGAAGACAAAACTTGAGAAAAATATACAGCGAAGTGCCGATTAATCAGATAATAAAATGAGACGGGATAAATCCACATAAACACCTAATTCATCACCCTCAGTGACAGGTGACTCAATACTTTGTTGCAAAACAATGCAATTTTTGCCAGGCAATTGCGCTTCAACAAGAAAATGATCACCCATATTTGCGACGTGAGTAACCGTCACAAAGAGGAAATTTGATGCTGCGGGATTATTACCCGACTGTAACAGAGAAGCCTCCGTTAAGGGCGAGGCAACGCTGAAAGCATCAACTGGAATGGCAAGCGCACAATAGTTGACAGCACGATGTGTAACAGGGTTGATATATGCCAGCTCACCCCATTTGCCTTTGATTACAACACAATCAGGCCTGTCGGCGTCGAAGGCCAAAATTGGCAAGATATTTTGCCACCCCAGCATCTTTGCCCCCTGTACTGTTTCAGGCTGATTAAACACAATATCAGTCGGGCCATGCTGAATGATCTTCCCCTTGTCCATGACATACACCGTGTCTGCCAAAAAGCGCGCCTCAAACAAGTCATGTGTGGCAATAAGCACCGGTATTTGCGTATCGCTAATCAGGGTTTGCAACTCCCGACGCAGCTCGTGACGAATAACCGTATCAAGCGCCGAAAAAGGTTCGTCCAGCAAAAGTATGTCCGGTGAAATAGCCAATGCCCTGGCTAGTGCCACACGTTGTTTTTCCCCGCCCGAAAGCGCCTGGGGATATACATGCGCTTTGTGCGGTAAGTCAATCCGTGTTAACCAGTGCCCCACAACCGCTGATTGAGCTTTTTTTTCAACGCCGTAGGCAATATTTTCATACACTGTTAAATGCTCAAACAAAGCATAATCCTGAAACACCATCCCCACTTTGCGATTCCGCACATCCAGATGAAATTTTTTCTTGGCATCAAACCAACAGGTATTACCGGAATAAATTTGACCCGATACCGGCTTTTCCAGACCGCTTAACACCCGAAACAGTGAAGATTTACCACTGCCTGATGCACCAATCAAAGCGGTAATCGAGCCATTATTGAGATGCAATTTCGCATCAAGTAAAAATTGATCTCGCTGGAACCTTATCGTCGCATGAAACACTTAACGCACTCTCACACGGCCAGCCTGGTTACTGTAGACAAAAAGCAGTACAACAAAAGAAAACAACATCAACCCAAACGACAATACATGTGCGTTACCATATTCTAGCGATTCCACCATTTCATATATTGCAATTGAAACCACTTGCGTTTCTCCCGGGATATTGCCTCCCACCATTAGCACCACGCCAAATTCGCCAACAGTATGAGAAAAACCGAGAATAATTGCCGTTAAAAATCCGCGCCGGGACAAAGGAACCACAATACTGTAAAAAACGCGCCATCGACTTGCACCAAGCAAGTATGCTGCCTCGATGGTACTACTGTTAAGTTTCTCGAATGCAGTTTGTAAAGGCTGAATAACAAAAGGCATCGAATAGAGCACCGAGGCAATCACCAGGCCGGTAAAAGTAAACGCTAAAGTGTGCCCCGTGAAGTACGCAGATGCCTGACCAAGAAAGCCATTTGAACCAAGCAATATCAGCAAGTAAAAACCCAATACCGTTGGTGGCAACACCAAAGGTATAGCCACCAATGACTCAATTACCGGCTTTATTTTACTGCGGGTACATGCAAGCCACCAACTGACAGGAACACCCACCACTAACAAAATAAAAGTAGTCAGACTAGCCAGCTTTATGGTCAGAATAATTGTATCTATTATCAAAGAAATGCCTTTCTTCCGTGCTTGTACTTGACACGAATACCCGATTACGAGTCTAGAAGAGTAAAAAAGCGCCTACAAATACCCAAATTTTGCTTTAAGCAAGGCCTGGACTTCCGAACTTTTCAGATAACGGACAAACGCGTCCGCCCCTCTGTTCCGCTGCTTTTGCTTAACGATTATACCGTATTGCTGAATCGGTTGATATGCAACTGCCGGTATCAGCCAATATGACACATGCTGCTTTTTTGTTTTTAGCTGGGAAAGCGAAACAAACCCCATATCGGCGTTCCCCGAGCCGGTAAACTGATAAGCCTGGCTTACGCTTTCCCCGAGAACAAGTCGTGAACGCGCAATATCAAGTGAATAATAAGCAAGAACATCCATTGCTGCACGACCATAAGGTGCTGTTTTTGGATTGGCTATCGCAAGCCTGGAAAACTTTCCGGCAAAAAAGCCGCGCTTCAAAGCGGCTTCCGGCATTAACTTTGCGCGAGTTGTCCAAAGCACGAGCTGGCCTTGGGCATATTGAAAAGAATCACCAACGGCAAAACCTTTTTCAAGCAATTTTTGCGTCGTTTGCTTATCAGCGGCCAAAAACACCTCGAATGGAGCACCGTTTAATATTTGCGCATACAGCTTGGCAGTTGACGCCGATATAATTTTAATTTTATAGCCGGCCCGATGCTCAAAATCCGCTTTCAAAAACCGCATTGGCATTAAAAAATTACTCGCCACCGCCACTTTAACAGCAGGTGGTGCTTCTGTATCAGTGGCCATTTGTGCAGACAAACTGACACAGGGTAAGCTTGCGCCTACAATCCAGAGTAAAAACCTCAGTTTTTGTAATAGATTAAACTTATATGTATCATTAATTACTTGCATATTATTCGCATTTTGATATGTTTTACCCTGCTAAAAGATTTTAGCATTCACGTTTAGCTTATTTAAAAAACATTTTACTGAGGGGTAGGATAATGAAACAAGATCATATTATGTCACACGATGCCATTTACGTTATTTTTATCGCTGTATTCATGACAGTCTTAACGCTACTTGGTTCGACTATGGCTTTCCAAAGCTAAATCAAAAAATCTTGCGTTCTAAAAAGGCGCGGCATTTGTCGCGTCTTTTTTATTTATTTTTCATTAAGTTAAAATAGCAAACCTGGATATACCACCCAAAACCTCAACAAACCCCACAAGCAAAAACATAGTATTTTAGTGGGATATAAACCCCACCATTAATAAGCTTTATGGCAAACCCATAAAAGTTTAATGGGTTTTCTATTGATACCAACTTTGATCCCCTCTATTGTTTACTGCATCAGTTTTAATTAACTGAATGAACGCAAACTTGATTCAATATCCTGGAGGGAGATTTAAAATGATGAGAAAAAGCACAATTATAATGTCTGACGATAAGGTCTATTGCATCTTTTCATTCGTAATGTGGGCCGTATTATCTGTTCTCATGGGCAACCTGATGTTTCAGGGTTAATCAAAAAACACGTAAACGTGAATGCAGTAACATTAAAAAAGGCCAATTTTCTTGGCCTTTTTTGTTGCTTCTGTCTTTTCCCAACGTCATTCTGTCAATTTTGGCGGCATCTGCAAAAAAAAACCCTTTTCTTCCAATTGAGCCACGACTTCCTCAGCATCTTCACGTGCCAGCGTGGTTGACGGGGTAATATCAAGCGCCATCACAAATGTCAGTTTGCCAAATATTGCCAATAAAGCTTCCGGCAGGCTATCTTCATCAAAGGGTTTGCGCACATACAAATACATCTGCTCTTTTTTACTGCTTTTATATATCTCACATTGCATAATTTATTTTTCCCCAAATACCCGTCACCAACAAACTCCCGGTGAAAATCAGACGCGGAATTATGCGACATATTTACTCAAAATGAAATCACCAACAAACCAATAACCATTGAAAAAACAATGTAATAGCGATGAAAACATGAACATTTAGTAAATTTCCCTATTATTTCCGAGAAATTTACTAAATTATTGCATTTTAGCCTTGCGCCTTCAGCGAAGTTTTTATATGGTGTTTACGCGAAACAAAAAACCTATTAACTTGTTTCGTTATTTGATCCAATTACCTTACAGACAGTATTGGATAATTGCATTATAAATTTAATCTTGGAGGAATTTATCGTGGGAAATGCAACCGTACCTGTAATCTTTCTTGGCATTGCCTTATTGCTTTTTGTCGCCTTGCCAATGGTTACAGCATAAGTTAGAGCTTATCGCGTTTACACCGCTCAACTTTAGAGCGGTGTAAACCAGTAGACAGATACCAAGCCTCACCTAACGGTATTTTACAAACGCCATATCACTTTCTTCTTTCCCAGCAAATCAAAACGAACAAGCCCCAAATAACAGCGCTCACACATGCTTTGACACGGGGTTGGCTATATTCCCCCCTCTTTAATAAACGGTGTTTTCACAACTAATCAGTGCCAATATTACTCAAATACCCTGAATAATTACGTAAAATATAAAATAAAATTTTATCCTTTGCATAAAGTTTTTCATATTACGTTGTTTTATATAAAAAAAACCAAAATATGCATTTTTTAAATTTCTTCATATTTGCATTGTTTTACATAATTATCCTGCTACACTTATAGCTGTTAGACAATATAGCGCTTGATTCGAGGGTTTGTGGTGAGTTCTGATTTATTTCCAATTGTAAACGGGGTTTATCTTGGCAAAAACAGTGAAATGTTTAAGGTCAAAATGCTCGCGTACACAGGTGAAAATATAAACAACATCTTGATTGAAGATACAGCAGGCAATGTTAAATCACTCAATTTTAACAGCTGGCAAAATATGCGCCTGTTGCCTTGCTGCATGGCTAGTCCAACAATTGAACGCCGCTCATCTTGTCCGGCTTAAATCACCGCTGAAGATGAATAATTAAAACCACAAGAGACAAGCATTTAACGAATTTGTACTTCAACATTTAATACGTAAAAGTATAAATACAGCAATAAAAAACCCCGCCGAGAATCCTTGGCGGGGTTTTTTATCGTAGGCAACTTAATAGTAGCGTTTTTTACTTCCCCATCTCAACAAACATACTGTTTATGCGGGTAATAAATGCAGCCGGATCCTGTAACTGCCCACCCTCGGCTAACAAGGCTTGCTCAAATAAAATATTTGCCCAATCCGCCATTTTATCCTCGTTTTCCTCGGTTTTTAATTGTACAACGAGCGGATGCGTCGGATTCAATTCCATAATCGGCTTGCTTTCAGGGACATCGTGTCCCGCTGACTTCAACATACGTTGAAGGTTTGCTGCCATCTGGTCTTCAGCAACCACCAAACACGACGGCGAATTCGTTAAACGATGCGTAATGCGTACCTCACTCACTTTGTCTGACAAAATGGCTTTTACTTTGGAAACAACGTCTTCTACTGCTTTGGAAGCCTTTTCCTGCTCCTGCTTTTCTTCTTCATCATCCAATGCCCCCAAATCCAGATCACCTTTTGCAACTGACACAAAAGCCTTACCATCGAACTCGGTGAGATGACTCATCATCCATTCGTCAACACGGTCACTAAACAAAAGCACTTCAATGCCTTTTTTACGAAAAACTTCGAGATGCGGGCTGTTTTTCGCAGCGGCAAAGGTTTCTGCGGCGATATAATAAATCTTCTCCTGGCCTTCCTTCATTCTGCCAATATAATCGTCTAAAGAGACTGTCTGCGCTTCTTTATCTTCATGCGTTGAGGCAAAACGAAATAACTTGGCAATACGTTCTTTATTGGCAAAATCTTCACCTGGGCCTTCTTTTAATACCTGGCCAAATTCTTTCCAGATTGTTGCATAATCATCAGGCTTGTTCTTGGCCAGATTTTCCAGCAAACCCAACACTTTTTTCACCGATGCACCACGGATTTTGTCAATTAAGGCATTGCGCTGCAAAATCTCACGGGAAATATTCAATGGCAAGTCGTCCGAGTCCACCAGACCGCGAATAAAGCGCAAATAATCCGGCATTAAATGCTCTGCATCATCCATTATAAAAACGCGTTTGGCATAGAGTTTTATCCCCTTGCGCCGCTCTCTGTCCCATAAATCAAATGGCGCACGCTTGGGAATATAAAACAGGGACGTGTAGGACTGATTACCTTCGACATGGGTATGAACATGTGCAATGGGGTCTTCATAATCGTGGCAAAGATGTTTATAAAACTCGTTATAGTCTTTTTCAGAAATGTCAGATTTGGACTTTTTCCATAAAGCCGATGCTTGATTCACAGCCTCAAATTCCGTCACAGCATCAATTGCCGGCTTTTCCTCTCCCTCTTCATCCATTGCTGGTGGTGGCGCCTCAGCACGCATTTCAATTGGAATGGAGATATGATCCGAATATTGTTGAATAATATTTTTCAAGCGGTAGCTTTCGAGAAACTCACTTGCATCATCGCGAAGATGCAAAACGATTTCAGTACCACGAGAAGCCTTGTCGATGGTTTCTATCGTAAAATCACCTTCACCAGCAGACTCCCAGCTAACGCCATGTTCAGCAGACATGCCTGCACGACGGGTATTCAAAGTAACTTTGTTGGCAACGATAAAAGAAGAATAAAAACCAACACCAAACTGACCGATTAACGCCGAATCTTTTGCCTCATCGCCGGTTAACGATTCGAAAAATTGCTTTGTACCGGATTTTGCGATAGTACCTATATTTTCAATTACTTCTTCACGGCTCATACCAATACCATTATCACGAATAGTGATTGTTTTCGCATCCTTATCAAATTCAACCTGAATTTTTAACTCGCTATCACCTTCGTAAAGCGCATCATCGCCCAATGCCTCAAAACGCAATTTGTCGCAAGCATCAGATGCGTTTGATATTAATTCACGCAAAAATATTTCTTTATTGGAATACAGCGCATGTACCATCAAATGTAATAATTGTTTTACTTCGGTTTGAAACCCAAGCGTCTCTTTATGTGCGTTTGCAGATGCATCAACAGTCTCGTTCACAGATAACTCCTTAAAAGCTCGGTATAGTCGCCCGGGTATTTCATTGGCCAGGGCAGTTTTAATAAAACAAATTAATCAGATTTTGATCAAACAGGCATAATTGCACTATAAATATGATCGTTCTCGGCATTTTCAAGGGGGGGAAGTCTGAAAAAAACCACAAACAATGTGTTAGGCTAAAATATCAGAACAATTTTATCATTCAGTGCAGGAATCCGCATGAAAACAGTACAAACCTCGCCCTTCAACGATCAAAAACCCGGCACATCAGGATTACGAAAAAAAACCCGTCATTTTCAGCAACACAATTACTTGGAAAATTTTGTGCAATCCATCTTTTTGGCCATGGGTGAGGTTAAGGGAAAAACACTTGTTGTCGGTGGCGATGGCCGGTTTTTCAATTTGGCAGCTATCCAAACAATTATAAAAATAGCCGCAGCCAATGGCTTTGCACGCCTCCTGGTAGGCCAAAATGGCATCCTCTCCACACCGGCAGCATCGTTGCTGATCCGCAAATACCAAACCGATGGCGGTATTATTTTATCAGCCAGTCATAATCCCGGTGGAAAAAATGCTGACTTCGGCATTAAATATAACACCCCAAATGGCGGACCTGCACCTGAAAACATCACCGATGCCATTTACCAAAACACATTAAGCATTTGCGAATACAAAATAGCAAATTTTGAGGATATAGATCTTACCGTAACGGGTCAGGTTAAAGCCGATAATCTCGTCATTGAAATCGTTGATTCTGTTGCCGACTACGCAGACATGATGGAAGAGATTTACGATTTCGCGCTCATGCAAAAGGCGATACAAGCCAATACGCTCTCATTGTGTTTCGATGCCATGCACGCTGTTACCGGCCCATACGCAAAAGAAATTTTTATCAACCGTCTCGGTGTTGATGAATCACAAATTATTAATGCCACACCCCTGACGGATTTTGGTGGTGGTCACCCGGACCCCAACCAGGCCCATGCGAAAACCCTGGTTTCAATAATGAATGGCGATCAAGCCCCTGACCTCGGTGCGGCATCCGATGGCGATGGTGATCGCAATATGATTTTGGGCCAAGGTTTTTTTGTCACACCCAGTGACAGCCTTGCTGTAATGGCAGCTAATATTACCCAAATCAAAGCCTATAATAATGGTATTTCAGGTGTTGCCCGATCAATGCCCACCAGCCAAGCAGTGGACAAAGTCGCCGAAACGCTCGGATTCCCCTGTTTTGAAACTCCAACGGGCTGGAAGTTTTTTGGTAATTTACTGGATGACAATAAAATTACATTGTGCGGTGAAGAGAGTTTTGGCACAGGCTCAAACCACATCCGGGAAAAAGACGGTATCTGGGCAGTATTATTCTGGTTGAATTTGCTTGCCATTAAAAAGCAATCAGTGAAAAACCTAGTAACACAGCACTGGGCCAGTTTTGGCCGCCATTATTATGCTCGCCATGATTACGAAGCCATTGACTCCGACGCTGCCAATAAACTCATGACAGGCTTAAGAAACAACCTCAAGGGACTGGTTTCAAAAAAATTTGACGATTACACCGTAACTGACTCACTCGATTTTTCTTACACTGACCCGGTTGACGGTAGTATCAGCGAAAATCAAGGTATCATTATTAAATTGGGCTCAAGGGATAATCCTGACTCACGCATTATTTACCGCTTATCCGGCACCGGAACCCAAGGTGCAACGCTAAGAGTGTATCTGGAACAATTTGAAGCAAACAAAAACAAGCAGCACAATGAAACCAACACTGTATTAAGTTCACTGAATGAAATTTCGAAACGCATTGCCGATATACGTAACTTAACGGGGCGAGACAAAGCAGATGTGATTACCTAGCAGATTGTTGGAAAGTGCCCATGTAGCATGATACAGCGTTAAAATTCGACTCAAAATACGCAGTTTTCAACAATCTGCCGGGGAAGCGTTACAATCACGCCAAGAACAAAACCTGAATATTTGACTTCGCACCTTGTTATTCCGCACAATCAAAGTCAAACAACTTAACAGAAACAGGTCAAACAATGCCGCCATACGTCATACCTTTTTCCAAAATCAAGTTAACCGACATTGCCATCGTCGGTGGTAAAAATGCATCACTTGGTGAAATGTACCAATCACTAAACAGTGTCGGCGTTAAAGTACCCAACGGCTTTGCAATCACGGCCCATGCCTACCGCCGTTTTATAACACACAATCAATTGGAAAGCCGCATTGAAAGCGCATTGGCTGAGCTGGATATCAGTAATCTAAAAATGCTGGCATCTGTCGGCGCAAAAATTCGCTATATGATTCGTCAAGGAAATTTTCCCGCCGATCTGATCGAAGAAATACGTGCCAATTACCATGCAATGGAAGAAGAATATGGGCCTAACCCCGACGTTGCGGTTAGAAGTTCGGCAACCTCGGAAGACTTACCCGACGCCTCTTTTGCCGGCCAGCAGGAAAGCTATTTAAATATTCGCGGCACTCAAAACCTCATCAATGCAACACAATGCGTTTTTGCCTCATTATTCACCGACAGAGCAATTTCCTATCGCATCGATAAACATTTTAGCCATGAAGATATTGCCATTTCAGTAGGGGTGCAAAAAATGGTACGCGCCGACACCGCAACTTCCGGTGTTATGTTTACCCTCGACACCGAAACCGGCTTCCGCGATGTTGTGTTAATCACCTCCGCCTACGGGCTGGGCGAAAATATCGTGCAAGGTAACGTCAATCCTGATGAGTTTTATGTTTTCAAGCCCACACTTGAATCTAAACATCGACCCATTTTGAAACGGCAGCTCGGCGATAAAGCATTAAAAATGGTTTATACCACCGATGCCACTGCCGGCCACTCGTTAAAAAATATTTCAGTCACACCTGAAGATCAACAACGCTTTTCAATCACCGATAACGAAGTGCTGCAATTGGCACGTTACGCCGTCACCATCGAAAAACACTATTCCAAACTGGCCGGCTTCAGTCAACCCATGGATATTGAATGGGCAAAAGACGGTAATAGCGGTGAACTATTTATTGTCCAAGCACGACCTGAAACCGTTCAGGCGCAATCAGACCCAAACGCTTACGAGGTATTCAAGCTTAATGACAGCAACGAAAAGCCGAAAAAAATCGTTTCCGGGAAAAGTGTCGGGCAAAAAATTGCAAGTGGAACCGCACGCATTATTTATGAAGCTTCCCAAATGCACGAGATACAAGCTGGCGACATATTAGTTACGGATATTACCGACCCGGATTGGGAGCCCGTAATGAAAATTGCTTCGGCCATCGTCACAAACCGGGGCGGCCGGACTTGTCATGCTGCCATTATTGCCAGAGAACTGGGAATACCTGCCATTGTCGGTTGTGGCAATGCAACTCAACGCATTGCCGCTGATGAGAAATTTACCGTCTCCTGCGCCGAAGGTGACACCGGTTATGTTTACGAAGGGGAATTGGCGTTTACACGCGAGACAATTAACCTGGGCAATATCAGCGAACCAAAAACCAAAGTGATGATTAATCTGGCCAATCCCGAACACGCTTTTGATGCCTCTCGATTGCCCTCTCAGGGCGTTGGACTGGCTCGACTTGAATTCATTATTAATAACAGTATTCAAATTCACCCTCGTGCTTTACTTGAATACAACTCACTGGATAAAAACACACAACATCAAATTGACCTAATCACATCCGGATATGCTGATAGAATTTCATTTTACGTTGATCGCCTTGCAGAAGGCGTTGCTCACATCGCCGCGGCGTTTTATCCAAAACCCGTTATTGTGCGTATGAGTGATTTCAAATCAAACGAATATGCCTCCTTAATTGGTGGCACCAGATTTGAACCCATTGAAGAAAACCCCATGATCGGTTTTCGCGGTGCTTCACGTTATCCCTCCAGCATGTTTGCCGATTGTTTTGCCCTGGAATGCGCCGCCATGCTCAAGGTGCGCGAAGAAAAAGGACTAGACAACGTTGCACTGATGATTCCGTTTGTGCGAACCATAGAAGAAGGAAAAAACGTGCTGGCCAGCATGAAACAATACGGCCTGGAACGTGGCAAAAACGGATTAAAGATTTACTTAATGTGCGAGATTCCAGCAAACGCATTATTGGCCGATCAGTTTCTTGCACATTTTGATGGCTTTTCCATTGGCTCAAATGATTTGACCCAACTCACACTCGGTGTCGATCGGGACTCCGGCATTGTTGCCGAATTTGACGAACGAAACGAAGCCGTACTCAAGCTGATGAAAATGGCCATTGATGCTTGCCAAAAAGCCAATAAATACGTGGGCATCTGCGGTCAGGCACCCTCAGATTATCCTGAAATAACCCAATGGTTAGTAGAACAGGGTATTGACTCAATCTCGTTAAACCCTGACGCTATTCACAAGATGCTTGGGATTGTCGCCGATGCAGAAAAAACTAAATCAGAAAAAAGCTAATACAAGAATACAATGACCATTAACACTGCTGAAACAAGCTCCCCGGGAAAACCCTGCTTACTGATCATTATGGATGGTGTTGGTTGCAACCCGAACCCCCAAAATAATGCCGTCGTCGAAGCAAACACGCCAAACCTTGATCGATATTTTTCTGACTTTCCATTTACCACACTTGACGCTTCTGGACGTCCAGTGGGTTTACCAGACGGACAAATGGGAAACTCAGAAGTTGGCCATATGACGATTGGCTGTGGCAATATTTTGCAACAGGATCTGGTCAGAATTGATGATGACATTGAAAGCGGCTCTTTTTTTCAAAATCCGGTTTTTCTCGACGCCATCGCAGCATCACAACGGCTGAATAGACCATTACATCTAATTGGCCTGTTATCCGATGGCGGCGTACATAGTCATGTACGCCACTTAATTGCCTTAATCAATTTATGTGAAGAAAATAATGTAGTGCCTGCAATTCACATGATCAGCGACGGGCGCGATACCGCCCCGCAATCGGCACAACAGTTTGTCGATTTTATAACACCACATTTAACAAGAGCCAATGGTCATATTGCCACAATTTGCGGTCGATATTATGCCATGGACAGGGACAAGCGTTGGGACAGAATAAAACGTGCCTGGCGTTGTATTACTGCTGGCGAGGGAAATCAGGCGACATCAGCTGCTGACGCTATCGCTCAAGCCTATGAACACAATATTACCGATGAATTTATCTTACCCACTTACATAAAAAATGGCGCACTCATCCAAAGTTATGACCAGGTGATTTTTTTTAATTTCAGAAATGATCGTGCAAGACAATTAACCTACACGCTGGCCGGCGTCGAATTCAAGCCATTTGACCGGGGTGATTTTAAAGCCATTCAATTAAGCTGCTTAACCGAATACGACCCACTACTGCCACTGCCGGTTGCGTACCCGACAGAATATGCCGAAATCACATTGGCCGAAGTCATCAGCAAAAATAATATTCGCCAATTACATTGTGCCGAAACAGAAAAATATGCCCATGTCACCTTCTTTTTTAACGGCGGCAGAGAGAAACCCTATCCCGGTGAAGAACGACAAATGATTCCGTCACCTATAGTAGCCACTTACGACCTTGCACCGGAGATGTCGGCAAAACTGGTCACAAATGAAGTCAAGGAAGCGATCAAAAGCCAACGTTATGGTTTCATTGTTGTGAATTATGCCAACGGTGACATGGTTGGCCATACCGCGATTCGAGAAGCCATTTTAACCGCAGTTGAAGTGCTTGATACGGAAGTACACGAATTGATTTCTTACGCCAAGGAAAATAATTTTAGCGTAGTATTAACGGCAGACCATGGTAACTGCGATGAAATGGTTGACCCGAACACCGGCTTACCCCAAACCCAACACACCGTTTATCCGGTACCCTGCGCAATTATTGGAAACGACGATATAACACTGGCATCAGGTGGAGGCTTAAGCAATATCGCACCGACAATTTTACAATTGATGGGGATCGAAAAGCCCGAGAAGATGAAGGCAAAGTCCTTGATTTTATGATAAAGCTGACACTTAAAATGTATTCGTCACAGCCTTTACCCCAGGCACCTTTTCCAATACCAAACGTTCAACCACGTTTTTTAAATCCATCACCGCATTAGGGCAACCGACACAAGCGCCTTTCATTTGCACACGCACCGTTTTATCAACAACACCCACCAACTCAATATCACCGCCATCCATTGAGAGGATTTTTTTAACCTCACGAATTGCATCGTTGAGTTTATCCATATCAATCTCCACATCCTGGTATTCAATGGTTGATTTCTTTGCCAAATGCTGCACCTTGGCAATACGCAAAGCCATTACTGCATCCACTTCCTCAATGGCATCCAGCTCTGCTTCCGAGTAAACATGCAAGGGATTATCAGACAACAAGCTGGCAACAGGATTGATTTTTGAATTAGACATTTTCACGCCCTACGTCGATAATATGGAAAGAGATGAATATTACCGCTATGGTCATTTCACATCAATCCGGATTCCCTATCTCACCAAGGAAACATGCATGTCATTAGAACTTATCAGCTTTGATTTATGCCCTTTTGTTCAACGCTCGGTAATTACGCTGCGTGAAAAAAAAGCTGACTTTAACATCACCTACATCGACCTCGCCCAACCACCGGCCTGGTTTGTGAAAATTTCGCCATTCAGTAAAGTCCCTGTGCTTAAGGCGGAAAATGAAGTTATCTTTGAGTCGGCAGTAATTAATGAGTATGTTGACGAAATAACACCTCCCACCTTGATGCCCAATAAACCCATCACTAAAGCCCTAAACCGCGCCTGGATCGAATTTGCATCTGAACTCCTCATGCTGCAATACCAAATGAGTATCGCAAGCAAGCAAGAAGACTTTGACACATCAGAAAGCCGGTTGTTACTGCACATGGAAAAACTTGAAGCACGGTTAACTGGCAGCACATTTTTTAACGGCGAAAAATTCAGCTTGGTGGATGTAGCGTTTGCGCCCTTGTTTCTCCGCTTCAATATTTTATTCCGA